>Ga0307514_10000096_pt1 | contig 245792 bp, 274 predicted proteins | sample 16_EM_MG_FD_203088 | JGI IMG/M metagenome (GOLD analysis project Ga0307514, IMG submission 203088) | Populus trichocarpa ectomycorrhiza microbial communities from riparian zone in the Pacific Northwest, United States - 16_EM | ecosystem: Host-associated > Plants > Roots > Unclassified... | reverse complement strand
TAAAGCCAACGCCAAAAGAGGATTACTGGTGCGCAACTGATAGGCATGGAGAAACGGTTATTAGAGGAAATAAGGATAAGGTACTAATAGTGTATCAATAGTGGGATAGATGCGCTAATCGGTTGAATTAGGTCAGGCCTTCGGCAAATGTGAAAGGTGATGAATTCCTACGGAATGTAATCGGTCCAAATATACTTGCACTCAAAGCAGTGAAATACCTGCTGTATAGTGCAAGTGGTTCATCAAACTATCGTACACATCATCATATAGTTGATGCATATGCAGATGTAGCTCAAGTATGCGCTGTGCTGGTTGAAGAAGAAGTCTTTACTTCCAAAGCAGGGAGGGGCGGCTCTGCTGGGGAGAGTGTGAGCTATTCGTCCGATTTATGGTGCCAAGGGCTTGAAAAGGTCTCAAATGCAGCACCTTTGAGAGCGTATAAGTTGAAAGCAAGAGGATGTTGGACAAGTGGCACGGTAGTAGACTGGGAGAATGAGCCATTGGATTCTTTGGAGGGTGAAGTAGGCGTTATGGAAAATGGTGAGGATGAAGAGCATTAGGCTATCTGAAAGGTGATCTTGTTTTACAGCTATCTAAGAGAAGTACAGGATGAATGGTAGTATTTCTTTTACGGCTATCTGTAAGTCATATCGTCGTTTATAAGAGTGCGCCTCTTTGTGCGTTTAAAACCATGCGTACTTGACTTTTTCAATGCGTTTTTCTCCTTTGCTTTCTGTATGGATGCTGTCTTCCGTTGGATCACTTTGATTGCTGTCTGCTGAGAATCCTGTCTATGTTTACGAGGGATAGACTTCTGGGCTTCTACTGTTGCCTGTGGAGTTACAGCACGACTGGCGGTGGTAGGTGTTGGTGTCACATTTTGGTGAGTTTTGTTGGAAGTGAAAGAGAATGCCGAATCTGCGGAAAGCCGTGCTCTCGTGGCTGCTAGATCGTACACCAACAACTCTGGAAGTGTATAACCAGGCAACGAACGGAAGAAAGACGGTACAGCAAAATTGCATAGTAGCGCTGTTGAGCCCTGTGGCGATTCTTCTGTAGACTGCGCGAGCACACCAGCTAGCACAGTATGATTATCTATTGCTTCTTCATGATCACCATGTGCTGATTCGGTGGCAGATTGCAAAATGTCGAGTTGAGATATATCAGGTAGTGGAGCGTCGGTAGGAGTAACAATTGTGCCATTGCGGTTATCGTTTCCGGAGGATGAGCGCTGGATACATTGTTCTTGCTCAACATCATCGTCCTCTGTTGTAAGAGCCTCGTGCATTACCGTGAGTATAGCTTCAGCGTGAGTCCACAATCTGCTCTTTTGGAAACAGAAATCTCGCCCATCCAATTCTGTCACAATGGCATCGCGCATATCCAGTCGTCTTGCATCTCCGGCTAGTTTAGCACGGATAGATGGTGAGAAGTAAAGCCTATGTTGGGACCCAAAAGTTGATTTAGCCCATATATCAAGGGCACGTCTAACCTCAAAATATTGCGCTGTTGAAGGCTTTACTGTGCGCTTTTCGGTATTCCGCTGTTCAGCTAATATATGTTTGGCTGCTTCCTGTGCTAAACCATCTCTAGTCTCCAAGTATTGTATCAATGCCTGCATATCAATTCTGCTCTTAACAAACTTGGATTCCTGACCCAGGGAGAAAACAATGTTATCGCAACAGCCTTCAATCCTTGGCTGATGGGTAAAGGCATTGTAATCAAAAAAGATTGCCATTACACATCTATAGCGGCAGCCCATTGTATTCACATACCACAAGATAGGTGGGTCAATATGATGATAAGGTGTTGCAGTTGCTATGAAGTTTCCATTTTCAACCCTTACATACCTGCGCTTGATCAACTCCCGGATACGCTCTGTGGTCTGCTTAGATACAGCGAGATCAAAGTCTACCCATTTAGAGCCTTCGGGTATTTCTTTTCATAGGATCTGTTTCTGGTCAACAAATTGTACCGAAATGGCTTTAACCTCGGGATATCGACCAGCCCTGCCAATGCGCTGCCATAGGGTTGCAATCGTAAGATGAGGAGATATCTTCCATTGCATGACAACTTCTATATCTGGAATATCCACACCCATTCCTGCAGCGTCTATGCATAATTCTTTAGTACCCATATTGCTGTTGTCCCTGGTGATATGATACGTACCGGTGTAAACGAGAACTCTGGTTTCACCATCTCTGAAAGTATTTAAATACTCCTCTTGTAAACTGACCTCTAGGGATGCATGAAAGGGCGTGACAACCATTCTACAATATTCGGCTATTGAAGAAGATAGTCCATTGCGAAGGTATGTTGATATGCTTATACATTCGTCGATAGTATCCACAAAAATGATTGACATCGGTATCCGCCATGCCGCACCGGTTATGGGAATCAGCGCTGATAGTTGCGCATAGCCCTGTGCCGGGTCGATCTGTGCAACCATTTGAGTGATATTTTGTCTATCTATTGCTGCTTTATAGGCGTAAACCAGGTCGAAGGCCTACTGAATTGATAATGGACTTAAACACGTTCGGGATTATCCTGGCAGAGAGCACAACAAAAGGAAGATGTTGAAAGTGAGCGCAAATAGCCCCAAGTGAGAGATAGTCTTTTCTGAATTCGCGCCAACCCCATACCAGATGGCACTCATCGATAACGACTGCGCGCAGGCGTTTAGAGAAAGCGCACTTCTTATCTCTAATAATAACCTCCTAGAAGAATGAACCATCCCTCAGCAAGACCTCCGGTGACGCAAAAACCATGCTGTACTCGCCATCCCGCACTTGGTTCCATATACCTGGGTTACCGTGCAGTACATCTGCAGTCATTTGTACTGCCTTGATGTTCTGATCCTGTAGACGTCTAATCTGCCAAAAGCTTAATGTTGAATTTGCAGTGGCCAGAGGATACCTACCTGGTCCAACATTAGAGCCAGTGTTGAATAGATAACCAAACATATAGCGCTTTCTTTCACTACTGGTACTGCCCGGTAAAGCAAACTCTTCCCTGAGTTTGTTCCCGCAATTACAAACACATCTTTTTCACCCTCGATGATATCTGCAATTGTGCTGACCTGAAAAGCCTTTGGTTCAAACCCAAAATGATGTTGTACAGCAGCATGAATTGGTGCGTACCGCGGTAAGTCTAAGTTGAGCTTCGTGAAGTCCAGACATTCGTAGTCGGCGACATCAAAATCTACACCCGCTGCCATGCTCTGAGAATAATATTCAGCTGCCATCACTGTCGGTGCTGTTAGTCTAAGGGAGCAGCAGTCTCTTTATAATATCATCAGAAGTGTGCTTTGACCTCAGTATTATTTTGGTGGCGCGCGTCATATCTTATTTATAAATATACGCGCTCGTAAGATCCAATCAACCATGTTGATCGGTGCACACTAAAACTAGTTCTAAACATATATCAAGCCGAAAACAAACCATATGATATACAGATTAAGGATATGAAGGTATACATGAGATACCCAGAAAGACCAAAGAAACCGAACCCAGAAACCCACATTGCCATACTCAAGATGCCTCTTCCTCATTTTTAGCATTGTCTTCCTTTACCACACCTGCTGCGTCTATATGCTTTACATCTTTCTCCTCCTCCTTTGCCCCAATTCTATTCTGCGCCTTATCCTCCCCTTCTGTGCCGGTATTCCCGATGTCGATTTCCATGCTCTCTGACAGCCTCTGATCTAATTGATTTTCGATATCTTGGATGCACTCTTCCACTTCTTCCATTGTATTCATCTCATCCTGGTCGGGTTCATATTCCAAATCCAGGTGGTTGTCAATAGTATTGCCTTGCGATTGTAGACTTGATGGCGCAATAATCGACGATGCGGCATAGATAATAGTACTGTGAAAAACCTGTGGTAACGAAGATGCAGGCTCACTCGATCTACTATCTGAAGCTTACATTTAGTCAATAGAAGTAGTATTGTAGACTGTAGACTCATTTAAGGCAATAGAGGACGTGCGTTTAGGTTGTTGCAACTGGAGGGGCGAAATATTGTCTCTGGGAGAGTTGAAAGTTGGTATTCCTCTCCAGCCATCAGAAGCTACTCGGCGCTGAATAGGCAAACCAGATGAAGACCCATTGTGGGGTAATATACGTGGGGACTGAGAAGACGAAAAGGGAGGAGCAAAACGAGCAGATACACTGTAGGAGCACATGTAGCTGCTGCTGCTTTCATTGTGCGCAGAAAATCTGCCGCCAACAGAACCCGAAGAAAACCGAGTAGACCCAAACATGCCAGAGACGCAATTCGATTCCAAGCCAGAGATGGTGGCAAGCAACTGCTCCTTCTGAGCGCGCGCAGCTCATCCCTCTTCTTCAACTCCTCCTCCACACCTTGCCAAACCTCCCGAAGCTTCTCATGCTTCATCTGCAACTCTGTAATCTCTCGCTCATACTGTTCCTGCTCCTTTATCAAAAATTCCATATGGTACTGCGCTGCCATCATCAACGCGTGAACACGCCGCAATTCCAGTTGACGGTCTGATAATGACATCAATTGGCGTTGCCAAATGTTCCCGCGTGCATAGGCCTCAGCGCGCTTGGTAAAAGTCAGACCATTTAAAATGATGGGTTCACACAGTTTAGGTACTGCTAGCTCGTTGAACATCAGTGCTGTTACCTCTTCGTCGAGGTTTCCCTCTTCAATTTGGCTGTGCAACGAACAATGGAATTCATCATCTAGCACCTCAACTGCGCTGGCAGCTTTGTTATCAATATCAGCATAGCCATTAGGGTCTTCATCATCCATTCCTGCAAGTCCTTCATCCATGCGCTTGACACTTTGATCGTGCAACTTAAGCTCCTCTGATAAAAGTAAGTTGCTTGACATGTAGTCGGGCTGTTCTGGAGCTTCGATTTCTGACTCGTCTAAATCCTCATCTGTGCCGGCCCAAGGTTCCAGCCTCCGATTGGGAATTTCTGGTCGCACTCCTAACTCCTTGCGACAGATACCAAATTTTCCCAATAAACCAATCAGCCCAAACCTTCCGCCACTCGTTACCGATGGCATAACTGCGCGCAGATATGTTATTTGCACATCAATTGAATAACCATTGGTATGATACATTTCGAATACCGCATATCTCAGTATCAACTCTAGCGCTATACTATCCAATTCTTCTATGGCGGTATTAGATTTGTCTAGCGCAGGCGCAAACCATGCAAGGAACTTCGGAGGCACATGTTCTATCTCAAAGGCTGGCAGGCACACCGACCAGAAATCAATGGCTTTTGTTCTATTCCACTTGATTCCTGGATGGCCATTGAATGTAATCATGTGCTCAGGTTTGGATGGTACTTCTGGGTAGGGAAACTTGGTTGGCTTCTTTTGCTTGCTATGAGAACTGAGTTAGATGTTTTCCATGGTTCTGTAGCGCAATTAACTTACCGAGCATGCTTATCAACTGTAAGAAACTCCTGGCAGGCACGTGAATCAATCCACATCCTACCATAGTAACAAATCTTTCCAATAAACTGCATCTGAAACGACAGATACATGTCCTCAAATAGATCCGGTAGCTGGCCTCGTTATTCATAATCCGCTGCAAAGTCGGTGACGGTTTTCTTGAATATCGCATCACGCTCCTTCAATTTAAGGTTGCGCACAACAAAAAAGAGGTGGGCCCACAAGTAGAAAAGGCGCTGGTTGTAGTCGTCGATATCAATTGAATCACGCAAGATTGGGACGGCATCTTCACACCCAATGTACTCCAGAACATGAAACGCATTAACCGATACATGTGTTTCTTGCGCATGTTCTGCTTCCTTTAGTGCTTTGTTTTTCTGCAGAGTTTTAGCAGGTGAGGTTCTTGGTTTCTTCGCTGCTGCTGCTGCTGGCGAAGGAGAATCAGGGGTAAAGGCTTGAGGTTACTTCTTTGGAGGCATAGTGGGAAAAGTGATACCTGGCCACGGTTAGTCAATTAATTGGTAGGTAGTCAAATGCGGCGATCAAATCATATGGTGATGGCGCGTTGTAAAGTTTGACGCGTATATGCTGGAAACTCGTTCGGAGCGTATCTCCATGAAAACTAAGCGCGCTACGTTAAGAGTAGTATCAAATGAAGTGCAAGAATGAGTATATGAAGCCTATAAGCGGTGGGAGTTGAGATAGGTTGTTGTTGTGGAATTTAGGTTGCTCTTAGCAGCATAGTTGACTTCTTTTCCAGGCTCTATATGATATCATGCAGTAATCAAGCATCACATCATGTGCTGTACTACATAGTACGCATCCATCATATACTTCATCACGCCAAACGTACTTGAGCCTGAACCGAGGCCACTCGAACGAGGGTTTTGGATGGATAGTAGTTAGATAGCCCGGGGGCCGGTCGATCGACTCTCTGACATAATCAGAGCATGGTTGACATACGTGAATAGAGTACTCAAAGGTAGCACGAGAAGAAAGCATAGCTACAAATCCCGCCCAGTGGTGATCAGCCTCTGCTAGTTCCTCAGTGAGTCTCACTAATACCGCTCTTAGCTCTAACTCGGTACCGGTGGGTGAAGAAGTCCGAGAGCACTGCTACTAGGCGGTAGAGGCCCTGCACTTTAGTGGCACCCGGGAGAAATTGTGATGCAAATCTCGCACTTGGAGAGAAATGATACCAACCAGCACGAAATGTTGATCGTCCGGAAACACTCCTTCGTACAATGATTTTTGCATGAAGAGAATGGGTAACCATTGCAACAACCATTCACTAGACCACTACAAAGAACTTTACCTAAGCGTTCCTGCACATTCATCTCCCCTAGGTCCGGCAGCAAGTACTCATACTGTAGCGGTCAAGAGGGATAGTACGTCAGTTGTCAGAGATGTTGTTTGTTGTTTAATCATACTGTATTCACTCTAATTAGAGTATGACAGGACCTTAATAACCCCCTCCGCCTCCAGGCGAGCCGGCTAGATGGCGGAGCTCCCCCCCCCCCCGCTACCCTTCGTCCCCAGTTGTCAGAGATGTTCGTACTCGAAAATATTATACCATGTTAGCATCAGTTTGAAGCTGTACTTGAGTCCAAAATACGTCAGTGGGTCGGTATCCTATTGCCTATGAAATATAGGTCAAAAAACGTTATTTTGGAGTTCTCTTAGGATGAAAGCAGAAGAATGTTTTAGGGAAGTTTCTTAACCGTGATCAACAAAGACATGATAAAAACGACACCCAGTCTTGGGTTATCGTACCTTCGAAGTTCTACTCAAAATATATGTCAGACCTTCAGTCTACCACAATATTTACATGCCAGCGCAGAGGAGTGTACTATCCCTCTTGACCGCTACAGTATACCAGCTGTGATAGCGAGTGGAGCCAATTGAGCCCTCGAACCCCATGGCTTCGTGATAGACGTAGGAATAATCCCAGTAGATAAGTTGTACAGAGTGCATCCGTAAAATTGACTCTCAATCTCCTCCAGTCTCCCACGTACGGAGTGTTTCTAGACAGTCAACATTCAAGGTCATTTCGCGCGGCTCCCCTCCGGACTATCCTTTTCACTATCCTACCAAGACTTTCTGCCACGGGGGATTATAAGGCCGTGCCAGGGTTTGGGTGACCGGAGACCTCAAATTTTACAGAGTGATGGGTTGGAACTAGTGGGTAATAAAGAACAAAGAGTACACTGTCTGAACGTCCATTACAACAAAACAGTATCCTGAGTATCAAACTGGCCATACCAGGAGAGTGGTGATTCCTCCACCATCTCTTCCTCTGCCTCCTCTGCCTCCTATTCCTCCTCTTCCTCTTCCTTCTTCTCTTCCTCCTCTTGTCCTATTTTCTCCTCCAGCACTTTTGCCGCACACCCTGTATACACTCTCGCCCACACATTCTCTTGAGTAACCAATTTACAGAGATTAATGGCCATTTCCTGGGTAGAACCCGCCATTTCTTTTACTTGTCCTGCCACCTCCCGGAACCATTGGAGTGCAAATAGTTCGAGGCTCTGAGTCTGAACCGCTCCCATCGGCATAGTAACTACCCCCAAGTCTTCAATTCCTTTACCAGTTTTCTTCCGCATGGCTATCTGTGGTCGGTGCATTTTTGCTGGTGCACCTGAACTGAATTATTCAGTAGCAGATGATAGTGTTCGTTTACGTTTCTGAGATTCAATTTGCTGAATCAAGGCTTCAGTAGAAGCAGATGCTGGTAAACGAGTATAGGAAGTCATTTGGGGGTGGAGATGTGCTGGGGCTGATGATATTGAGATAGAAGGAGTTACGATTATTATCTGTACGCTACAGTAAGTTTAATCATATATTCCTAGCACAGAGATATGAACACATATACCAAGTCAAATAGGGAGAACACCGTGTTCAGATGTACGAGACATTACGGCTCGGCTTTATATTCATACATGGCAGAAAGTCTTGGTAGGATAGTGAAAAGGATAGTCCGGAGGGGAGCCGATTTCGCGCTGGTCAACTTTGACCTTCAAGCATTAGTTCTCTCTAGGTATTTACATGTAGCAAGACTTGGGTCACAATTTCCTCGAGAGCTACTTGACCAAAGTCCTGAATAATTACCAATTGAAAGTACTGCGCTTCTAGTCTTCTTGACCTATCGGCCAATTGCCTTGAGCCCAGGTTCAGCCAAAGTAGTAGTACTCATGGACCGTTGACTGCTTTACTACTGCTTCATCCCATCTCCGGCTTGTACCGGGTCACTGGCAAAAGCGGTAGTCCTAATGATTGAGATCCCCAACGAGAAACCAGCAGTTCAGTCAGTCTTTGCAGTTGAAATATTGTTGATAAACCGCTGAATCACAGGGCCAAGAGCCTTATGGAGGTGGGCATTAGTTTCCAGCCAGATGGATTTGAAGAACTGGCCAGAGTTGGAGATGGTGAGGAATCTCCAGTACGGAAACACTCCGCCCACATACCTCCCCAATCCTGAGTGATCATCCATGACTCAAACCGCCCTCCATCAAGTCCAGTCTATCCAGATGAATCCATCCAAATAACCCGACCGACTCCATCTCATCACCACTCACATTCACTCGCGGCCCCCACCCAAAGCCATGGCGGTCAAGACCTACGCCATATCAGCCCACATCGTTCAACACGTACGCCATATCAACCCACAACGTTTAACACATCCTCTATTATTTTACTCACATCGCACAAATACACCACGAGCCCGTGGAACAATATATCAATCATTTTTAATCCGCGCTCCCAAAGCCCCAAAAAAACAATCCCATAACATACCAAACAAAAAAACACATTTAACCAACCTCCTAGCTCGAAAAGAGCACACTAATACTCTCCCCATGATGGACCCTCCTTATCGCCTCCGCAAACACCTCATGAACGGGCAACACAAGTAGTTTGGGACAGCTCCGTCTATGTTCCTCCTGCGGTACAGAGTTTGTACAAATCACCCGATCCAACGCACTCGCATTGATCCGCTCGATCGCGTCACCAGAAAACACGCCGTGCGTGACTAGTGCATACACCTTCGTAGCCCCACCCTTAGTCTTGAGAAGTTTTGCGGCGCGAGTGATGGTGTTGGATGTGTCTGCCATGTCATCAATCAGAATCGCGATTTTGCCGCGAATCTCGCCGACAAGCATCATGGTTGCGTTTTGGCGCTCGGTGATACGGGTTGGACGGCGTTCCTAGGGGGTGGTTAGAATGGATGGAGAGAAAGTTTTTTTGGGGGTTAAACCTTGTGGATCAACGCAAACTCCATTCCCAATGCATCTGCAATCGCCGTGGCCCGCTTTGCTCCACCTGCGTCGGGAGAGACGATTACGGCGTTCTGGTAATCAGGGATATTGTACTTGATCCAGCGCTGCAGGAGGGGTCGACCGTAGAGGTTATCGACGGGGATATCAAAGAACCCCTGGTACTGTGGGTCATGAAGGTCCATAGTGATGATATGGTCCGCACCGGCACAAGTGAGGAGGTCGGCGACGAGAGTTCCAGCCTGCGCTACCCACTGCTTGTACCCAGTATTTGCGCGGTTGGGGGCCCAGTCGTTATTGAAGCCGAAGCTGCGGCCATTGGGCAGGCTTTCCGCGGTGTTTGTGCGTCGCAGTGGGGTACCAGGGATTGTCGAGGAGTGTGAGTGAGAGGGGTTCGTCCGGCCGTTTGTCCCCGCAATGCCATTAACATTGACGTCAGAACTTCTCTCGACCACAAGACGGCTCAACTCCCGCTCCAGACCGCCATGCGAGAAGGCTGGGCCGTAGGTTTCATAGTGTGGACCTGGGGTGACAGGTCTCGACTCAAATGTGAAGTCCTTTCCATGGCTGTTTCCAGTTTTGGCGAGGGGTGCACCAGTCTTATTGTATGGAATGTCGCTTTGGCGGGAATACGGAAAGTGTGGGAGGACAGCAGTGACTCTCTTTGCAGAGGCGGTTTTGCAGGCGGAGATGGTGATAAGGAGTTCGATGAAGTGGTCGTTTACTCGACCGCAACCGGATTGGATCACAAATACGTCTTTGCCTCGAACTGAGTCCTGGATTTCGACCCGTGTTTCGCCGACGGCAAATTTGCTGAGTGTAATCCGTCCGTTAGGAATTCCGAGTTGCTGACAGATCATGTGGGCAAGTTCTGGGTGCGAGGAGCCGCCGAGGACTACGATATTGCGAACCATTGTGAATAGGGCGGTGGTTGTGGTGGTGGTGGTTGTTTTGAGTGAGACCTTTTTGGGGTGGAATTAGAATTGAATGATGGGCGTGGTGGGGTAGAAAACTAACCTTGCAAAAAGCGGGTTTCTTGGCATTGAGTATCAAACGATGCAGCCACAGTTCAATTAAAAATCACTGAACAGAGTTAAGTTTCTCCAATTCTCCAAGCCTGCTTAGTATAAAGTATCCACTGAATGAATCAATCATTATCCCCGCCATCAACCCTCCATAATTCCCTTCCTCGCCGCCGCAATAACCGCCTCCACCTCCGCCTTCCTCTTCTTAACAATCTCCTCCATCTTCTTGTCCGCCTTCTTAAAATCATCCGGTCTCGTAGACTTTTTCGCACCCATAATCTTCTTGTGCGTAGCCAGTCTTGCAGCTTTGACCGTATCCAATGCCTTATCCCCCACACTTTTCGCCTGCTTTGAAACCTGATCTCTCGACTCCCTCGTCGGTGGCGGCAATGGAACATTCACCAGCAGCGGGTTCTTGGGATCCACAATGGGCTGCACATTCAGATCCGCAATCTGTATCGCCGAGACGACGCGCTTGACATTCTGTACATGAACACTCCCGACTCAGCCCCGCCCAAAAATCCGAGCAGGGAAGGAGGGAAGGAACAGAATGCGAACCGCGGCCTCGTAAACCGTCACCGCCAATCCTCGGCCCCTGGTGACAACATGTGCGACATCCTTCAAGGGCGCAGTAGTCCCCGCGGCCTTATCAACGACGACACTCAGCCCCTCCAGTAATCCTGGGTCTGCCTGTCCAGCCCGCAGCTTGGAAAGGTCGTCCTTCAGCTTATCCATGATCCGTGCGATATCGCTCTCGAGCTTCTCGAATTGTGCGTTAAAGTCGACGGCAGCAGCCGCATTTTTTTCAGGGAGAGGGGAAGAGTAGCCTTCTCCGCTGTGTTCTTCTTCTCCGCCTTTCCCCTTTTTGACATTCTTCTTTGCGAGGAAGGGGGAGGTGATGAATGTGCGGGGTACTGGATGAGAGAGGGAGGTTATACGGGGAAGGGGCCTGTAGATCTGATGGTCAGCCGCAAATTGAGCAATTGATGGGTAAAGGGAAGTAATTACCTGGGGAGGATTATAGAAGGCCTACTAAGCTTGCAGGGGTATGTGCAGAGAAGAAATCGGGGGATACACGTGCGGTTCATAGTGGGTGCTTGTACTTTGTATGTATCGCGGTTGTTGCGTGATGTCGTGTGTTGAGTGGGGGGACAAAGTCTGGGCGTTTGGATCTCGCGCGTTTGCAGTCGCAAGCTGAACGAGCTCTCACTTCCGACGCTAAAAGTAACGCCTACCATCCCATAAAGACCTCAACCAGATTTACATTTCGCATGCATACAGGCTTTGTTTAGGGCAATTTAAGAGCAGAGGGCCTGTTAACTGTCCTGCCACGAGTGATGGTTCATGTGCAGGTACTTCTATCCAAGCCCTCGATACACCCACTCATGCCAAAGGCAGCCTTTATTATAAATATATACCTTATATCGCTTGAGCCCACAAGTAAACCATATGCAATCATGGTGCAAAACACCAACCCACCGATTAACCAATACAAACAACAGCTGCCTACTCAATATCCATCTCATCCGGATCATACACGTCTCCGTACCCCACTGGTACAGAATTCACGCTATTGATTATCCCCACCCCATTCATAGACGCAGCCATATTATTAACCCCATTCATCATCCCCGCCCCATCCATTGCGTTCATCCCCATCCCATTCACAGCCATAGCATCCGCCATCGCCGCCGACGCATTAACCTTCTTCAGCTGTAACCTCTCCGCCTCCTCCGCCTCACGCTTTAACCGTAGCCGCGCTCTACTCTCAATAATCGCCTTCCTGACCCCATCACTCTCGTCGGGGACACTCAACGATTTCGGGACCGAGTACAGCACCAAATCCTTACTCGTCCCCGCGCCCTGCTTCACCGTCTGCAACTCTATCTCTGGCGCCCTCAGAACATTTTCGGGGATCTTCGTCAAGCGCTTCTCGACGTCTGGGATAAAAATGACCTTCCCCTCGTCTTCGTCTTCGTCTTCGTCGTCGGAGAGGGAGTCGATGTAGACGACATTATCGACATCCATACGCTGTGCCTGTGGGGGCTGTGGGGGCTTTGGAGGTTTTCGATGCGCTGCACAAAGAAAGCACCGGTCAGGAATCAAACTGAAGAAGGTGAGCTACAAACAAAGGGGGAAGCCGGGGGGGTTGTGCATACCGGTAGGTGTGCGGATTGAAAGAAGTTCTAGTCGCTTTGCGAGGGGTTGTTCGCTCGTGAGTTCATTTTCTGCAGGGCGTTTTACGCCGTTGGTGGTGGTGGGGAACCATTCCATTGCGGCATGTCAGGGCTGTTTGTTGCTGTTTGGCGTTATTGTCGTTGCAAACCCGGTAAGATAGGTAGTTTGCGGGTGGAATTGTGGAGATGGCGTGGAGATGAGTGTGTATAATAAGGCTTGATGGTGGAGGTGCAGGGTTTACATTAAGTAGAATACGGGGGTTGCAACTAGAAGGCACCAGAAGATTGGTTACGCGCGAAGCGGAAGCTTCCGCATATTTGACCCGGCTTTTATGCACAAACTTAAAACTTGTTAACTTTGGGCTAACTTCAGTAAGGCTAAAGTAGTCTGGCTCCATGCATTTCGACTTTTTGGGTGTTGAATGGCTTCATTTTGGCCGAGATATCTACGAGTCCAAAGGACCTAATCCGGACCAATCCTACCAGTGCACCACTAGAATTCTATTGTACCAGATATCTCGCCGTCCCACCCAGGGTGTACTGTTAAGCTAAGATGCATTGCACTATCACCATACATTCGAATTTATGCCCAAAAACTCGGACGATGCAACTGCCTGGCCAAAACGCTCCTCCAAATCTCCCCTTATATAGTCGCAACATCCTGTCCCCAAAAGTTTTTGATGAAACTATCCGCCTGATGGAGGAGAGGTCTTGGAGTTTGCCAAACATATAATTATAGAACATACAAGACGTATAATTATGGCTAGCTTCACATCAGCAACATCACTAATAATAATAAATACCCCTTAATTTATATTCAAGCTCTAAGTAACTTTACGTTACCAGCACCAACTGCAGTCAGAAAGCGACAAAATACCACGCATGACAGGTGGAAGCGGGCGAGAGAGGACGGAACTACAAAACAAAAATAGAAGACCCTCAAGAGTAGTCTGGATTCACGTGTCCGAACCCGACAGTTGTGTTTGGAGGGATCTAGACCACAGCGATGGCATGGTCAATGACGTGACTGAGCATGGAGCAGGAGTGCCAGACATAATTGTTCTGTAGACCTACCTGAATAAACCACGGAACCCCCCCAATGGCCGACTCCTTCACCTCCCGCCATAGTGCCAAATGGCCGGCCAGAATCCTCAATATCTCATCACGGTGCCCATGCCAGAAACTTCAGGACGAATCTTTGCATACTAAGAAATCTGATTACCTCGCAGAAGGAGTTGCAGTCTCCGGTTGTTAGCAAGGTTTATCTCACGCCGCGCCCTATCTCCTGCGTCTGCCCATCACCGGTTAGAACTCTATACTTAAGTATGCAGGACTACATAACTCTATTAACCGGTTCAGGGACGATGAGCGTCATTAGTGACAGCGGGATATCTGCGTAGTTCTGGCTTGTATTTGGAGATATAAACGCCGTTAGCAAGGAAATAAGGTTCCACGTGGTATGTGGTCCGTGCGTGTACAATAGTACCGCGCGGACATTTGTCGGCGGCTGCATTGAACGTCATCTTGTAAGTGGGCGAGAAAGCGAAGGACTTATAGCATACAACCGAATCGGAAGCTTTTAATCCACTGCAGTTGCTTCCTCAACAAATCAAGTGGATTCAGAGATCTACTCCCATGTTTGGCAAGAAACAATTCCTCCCCAGCTCTGTTCGACAATTCATAGTGGCATTCATCTATGCCTTGGTATAGAAATTCTTAGATTTAGTCTCAGCAGAACGCTATCTCACGTCAAGCTGCTACTAGTGGTGATGAGTAGGAAGGTTGCTGATTGAGGTAGTGATGCTGTTTCACGAGCTTGTAGAAGTATGCTCGTTCGATGCATGAGTTCCATCTATTAAACCAAACTGTTTCTTAACATAAGTCCCTCAGACCCTTCACATTAGCAACCTTCTGTTCCACATGCTTTCCATTGACGACTGCAGCACTACTACAGCCGAGCTAACCACCACCAGTGTTAATTTGTACGAAGACTCGCTCACGAGTTATCACTCACATACTGATGAATAGAGAATACCTATCTCCTCTTATCTCAGGTTTCACCCATCCCGAATGTTACGTATGCCTGTGCAGATGTCCGGACACTCTGTGACCCATACCCCAGCAATGCGCGGGGATCGATAAACTGCCATATATTAAATGAACCAGGGCATCAGATAACAAGGCCATATATAGCTTAGCTGATCTGGTAAAAGCGCTCTAAACGCTAGTGCTCTAAACACCTGGACGTAGGCTCGAAACCTGCGTTAATCGTTCTTTTTGCGCCTACTTGCATCATACTGGGATTTGGGGTATAGCATTACGGACTAAAGACTCATGATAATGGCCTATACTGTTTATATCCATACCCCGTGACTGGGCCTTGTATAGATGTTTAAATTCACCCTAGCTAGCTAGATAGCGAGTAAATGGCTCACCTGCAGGATTGATAAATTGCCACATCAAGATTTGTACGTCTATTGCATGAACAAGATTAAATCAATTGTCTGACTTGGTAAATGCGCATTAAACGCAGTGCTCTGAACACCCACCTGGTCGCAGGCTCGAAACCTGCCATCGTTCTTTTTCGTTCGCGCGGTGCTCTAGGGGTTTTTATATGATGTATCGATATACCGCGCTTACAGACACTATGTACGCTTATCCTAATGCTAGAACTGACATAGTTGTGCAAAACCATTCTACTATTAAGCGTGATTAAGGTTCCTCTGGCGACAAGTATGTAGAAGTACCGTAGAGGGTGAATCAATGGAGGTATTTACACTCAAAATTCGGGCAAGTGCGGCTCAGGGTTGTCTCGTCCCCATCCGGCTGCGCCTTAGTCAACAAGTTGACACGGAAAGTGAGGATGATTTTTTTGGTGGGTTGAGACTAAATCACATGACTACGAATGACTAACACCAACCATTTTCCGGCTGGCTCGAGACAAGGCTCAGGTGTGAGGGCATCTTGCAGGGCGCCAAGTAGTGACGAAGCCATCAGCCCCATCGCTTCAACTCCAAGTCTCTGACACTCCAGCACTCCAACATTCCAACATTATTACCGACAACCACCTGCAGCCATGTCCTTTGACCGCCTATCCTCCCTCGAGGCCCAACCCACTACCTCCCGCAGTACAGGTTACAGCGATGACCCAGAGTTCGCCTCCCTCACCAGCTCCCTCTCCGCCCGCCTCTTCACCCTTACCTCCAACATCACACAACTAAACCGTCAGCTCGCACTCGTTGGCACAAAGAAAGACTCGGAAACTGTTCGCGCCCGCGTCACCCGTCTTCTTGACGAAACTCGAAAAGGCTTTCGCGAAGTTAGTGATGGCGTCAAGCGCGTCAGGAATTGGGATAATGCATCCCCTAGCATGAAATATACCCAGGAAAAGCTACAGAATCAACTCACATCCGCTCTCGCCGACTTCCAAGCCGCACAGCGACTGAGCGCGGAGAAGACACGGCAGTATGTAGCCGCTACCAGACGCCAAGTCCATGAAGAAGATCCTGAGAGGTATACGGATGAAGAGGGCGGGGTGCGGGTGCCACTTGTTCAGCAACAGGCACAGCAGGCGGCGCTTGCAGATCAGGGTGAGGTCGAGTTTCAGGAAAGCCTAATTGTGCAGCGCGAGGAGGAGATCCGGGACATTGAGCGGGGAATTACTGAGTTGAACGACATTTTCAGGGATCTGGGGACGATGGTTACCGCACAGGGAGAATCGCTGGATGTTATCGAGGCCAATGTCGGCAATGTAGCGCAAGATCATAAGGCAGCAAATATGGAGTTGAGGGCTGCTGCAAGGTACCAGAAGGGCGCAAGGAACAGGGCTTGCTGTCTGTTACTTATTCTAGCAGTAGTACTGGCGGTAGTGCTTCTGGCAGTGAGTTCTAAATGAATCTATTGCACCCATCATTGTTGTTGTACTGATTGTTGGGTTAGATTTTTTTGGGTTAATGACGATGATCGGCCACTATTGCAGCTTTTCGTTATTTCTCGATATTAAGGACTCTGATATACTTCCTCGTCTGCGCTCTACGGCGCTTGTGCTTGTGTATTTGCCTCTTTCTGCCTTTGTTAGCGTGGGATTCGTACTCTATCTTTCCTACTACTGCTTTGATACATACGAATGAATAAGACATGAATGTGGGAACGAATCAACTGCAGGTTTCTCTCGCTCTATTACAGGCTCGCTATCTACTAAGTAAAGCACCCTTACGTCTCACTATCCGGTTCGAATCCAGGAGCCAATGTCTAGCTTAGCTGGTGCTGCAAACGCCAAGGTCCGAAAACCTTAGTAGGTGCCGTACTATAAACACCAGGCGTTGTAAACATCAAGAGGTTGGTGCTGTAAACACGAAACCTCACAGGACCAAGACTTAAAACCTGTGTCCACATTCTTTTACCAGTCTAGATACTCGTCCGGGTACGGCACTGACGCTGGTATTTTTATGCTCAGTGGGTGGAGGTTCTCTCGATTGCTTCCGGCGTAGATTTGTACAATACAGCATCTATCGTCGCCGTGTGAGCGGACAAGAGAGTGTCACACTAACAGCCAGAAAAGCAATGCAATATGATTACAAACAAACAAACAAACAGTCAGAAAAGTCAGACGTGAGTTTATTGGAAGATTCGGACACTGATTCAAACCTAGTCTCAAAACTCATTGATTGTGCAAACAGTCCTCTGTATATGAAGTATGAGCGTGCACGTTACGGGGGCGAGACTTTACTACGTAGAGAAGAATCAAGATGAAATCTTTCCCGCGTGCTGGTGCTCTGACGTGAGTATGTCACCCACCAGAAGTCCTCTATATCTCTTAGACAGTCCAACACGTCCACCCGAAAATCAGAGAGTCAGCCAAAAGGTGTTTGCTTTCTTTGAATGTAGGTTTTCGGTACGCTAAATATTGTAGTCCGGATCCTTTTTATTTTCTCCATGCGTTTATCCTTGAAACCCAACCCACACTACTAGAAAGACTCCAAGGGGAAGAAGGGTAGTGGAAGGGTCTCCCCCACCTAGCCGGCCATCCGGAGGGGAGGGGAAACGGGCTCTGCCATCTCTAGTTAGAGTAAATGTAGTATAATTAAAACAAATAAAAACTAGAAAGACTCCTCCTGGAAGCATGCCATTGCTGCGGTGACGGCCTAGGATTTTCTATAGTTCATAGTTGATCCCGTTGCCAGAATTCTTCCCTGCTGGCAAAACACCGGGAATTAGGATCTACAGTCAACTGCACCCAATACTGCGCCTCCTCCAGGTGGAGGGAATCGACGATAGTTATGGTATCGGTGATATGAATCACACTCGCCCACCCCTACCCTATGACCAACAGGGCCGTAGGGTCTGAATGTGCACCGGCAGAAATAGCTTCTCTCCTACGGCATCAGCGCACCGTTCTCCTGAACGTAGATTGATTTATAGTCCCGTGTCTATCTGCAAGACACACGGCCCGGTTTCATGAACTCTTACCCTCCTGTGCGGATTTCGGGATTCGGGAGCTGGGTATATGAACTTAGCCGTAATCTTCTCCCTTGCGGCAAGGCGTATACACCCGCTGTATCTAGGATATAAATTTGATTCAGACATTACCGGCTATAATACCGACGCTAGTAGTTGGAATAGAGTGAAGTGAGAACTTAGGGTAAATTGCAAAAGCCTAAAGCAACGGGAGAGGGAGAAGGGGCATGTGGTACAGTCGAATGACCTACAATGACCGCGTGTTATGCCTTGACAGCAGAAGGATTAATTGAATTCATCATGAGGTGGGCAATAGGTTTAGAGTTGTCAGGGCTCGCTTAGAGTATTCTACTCTAATTGCTAGCGTTCTTCTATGTGCCCGCGTAGAGCATGCTGCATTAATCAGGTGTTTATATGATGGCCAGATGAGCTTTAGGAGGCGTGCCGAGGCTAGGGTAATCACATCAAGTATTGTGGGACTGAGAGATACATAGAAGCCTTATGCAACTGTTGGCGGGTTGGTATCTTATTCCATGGTTCTTACAGCCCTGGTGTAATGTTGAACATTAACTGTTTACCAAGGCCATGACAATCAGGGAACCACAAACCTTTGAGCATACTAATCTACTGATCCGATCATATATCTGTGGCTGCTGCTGCCATCCTCCAATGTCCGTCCAAATTTTACATTTCTCCGCACTGCGTGATAACAACATCCGTTGTGGGCCTGTCCAAAATACATCGAACGTTCTCGATCTTCCTTACCACGTCCATGCCGTCAATAACCTTCCCGAACGCAACGTACTGGCCATCAAGGAACGGGTGAGCTTTGCTGGTGATAAAGAACTGGCAGCCGTTGGTATTTGGACCAGAGCTGTGGGAGACAAACTGTAAGCTTGAAGCTATACCGCACGCAGTGAGGGGATGCACTTAGCCATAGAAAGGATCCCAGGCACATCGTGCTTTATCATAAAGCCTTCGTCGTTGAATCGATCCGAGCCGTAAATTGTGGCGGATCCAGTTCCGTCACCATTTAAAAAATCGCCACCTTGGATCCTGCGCCATGATTAGAAATGTGCATTCTCGTCTCGGCTTCGGGGGGTTTTTCATCCGCCTCGACATGATGACGATGATAATTGAGGGTAGTAGCATACATGAAATCTTTCATCTGTATACCCGGTTTTCGTTACTATCGGTCGGGCTGTTCAGGCGACTACTTGTCTTACCACTCGGTGGAATTTGGAGCCCTTGTAGCCTTGCGGTCGTCCGCCTCGTCCCTTCGTCTCACCAGTGCAGAACTGCCGGAAGTTTTCCGCTGTCTTTGGAACGATTTTGGGGTAGAGCTCCATTTTGATACGCCCGAGGGGCTCGCCTAGACACAGCGGGAGCTGTTAGCTGGCTGGAGTAGAGTCGGAGGAGATGCTTCACCTACCCCCAAGGGCGACATCGAAGAAGCAAACGGGGTTCTCGAAAGACGTCATATTGAAGATGCTAGGGAGGTGGACGGATCTGATTGAACCAAGAACGTAGGTTAGAGTCGGGAGTGTGGATGCGGAGGGAACTAGTGTGGGGCCTTGGCGGGCTAGATGCGGCTCTGGGTGATCGAGGCATGCAAGAAGTGTGGGGATTCATTCTGCGCCCCAACAGCGGTGCACCATGGACTGTGGAGGCATTTTCATGGGCAAGGGTGCACGACCGTTGCACCCATGACGACGACGATGGACTTTTCGTTTTGAAGGGATACACAGCAGAGCACCACACTCCAATTAGCAAAGCTGCTGGTTCACATAGGGCTCTTAGAAGTGAGCTTACCGCCCTCTGCTTAATTTGGACCATAGCCTACCCGTCCCAAACAAAACAAACTTGAGATCTCCATCCCGGTTGGGTGTCCTTGGCGATTGTATGGACGATATGCATGCGGATGTGGCCGTGTCGGCGGTTGTTGGGTATGGCCAGTTGCTGGAGGGTCTGGCTTACAGCACCGTTGCTATTGAAGCCGTTATTTATATGCATCTACTCTATTTTTTTGGTGTTCGTCCGCTACGGATATCATCATAGACATAATACTTGCCAGAAAGAGATGTTGCATGTAGCTAGTATGACCGGGTTCGAGTTCAGCTCGAGTCATTGGTGTGGTTGGCGAGTTGGTGATGTTGTGAGCGGGCAACGTCTTCCTTTCTTCATGCAATCCAACCGACCTGAACTGGCATCTGCAGCGCACGAAAGAAAGTGACACCTCCATTCTCAAGAGTAAAGTGGCTGGCTTTTGCCACACTCCTGACTCCTGGAATTTGCCAGTTCTCTTCCCAGTGGTCCTACCTTCCTCTACCTACCCCCTCATCTTTCGTCCCTCCTCCTCTGCTCCTTTCCTTTCCTTCGCTTCGCTTCCCTTCCCTTCCTTGTTCGTTTGATTTGTTTGCGATCTCATCCTTCCCATCACCCGGATTTTCTTTCTTCGGGAGGGCAACTTTGCTGTAGCAAGGGATATCGACAGACGACCGATTCCAGCGCAGAGCGTAGGAGCATCCGAACCAAGGCTGCACCACCAAATTTACCCTCAGGTATCGTCAACTTCTCAGCCGTGAGTCGGGCTCCGGTGAAAGAAACAGTGAATCCGACAAACACAAATACATACTACGCACCCATCAAAGTAATCACTGGCGCTCAATACAGTAGTGCAGTAATACGGTGTGCATCAGTTCACTTGCATTGCGCCTTGGGGTTTGTCGGTGCTGCTTTGTGGTTTCTTCGTTGCTGGTCGGCCTTGCTTGCTTCTTTCCTTTATTACCTGCAGCTCGCCCTTCTCCCCGCTACGCGAACCTCCAAACGTTGTCGTTGGCTTACCACCACGCACCATTACTCTACCTACCTCGTGAATATATCGCGCGCATACCGGATGGGATTCTAGTTTTGCCGGAATCCTCAATCCTTTTTCCTCCTAATTCTTCCGCCTTCATTCCGACTGTTCACAAACTGCACGTCCCCCCGTCGCCGTCGACGATACGACAATCATGTCGACTACAGCTGGAGCAATACCGACGGAAACGGGTCAGAGGAGCGATGGAAATAGCGGCGGCCCGACTAGTAGTCCGCTGTTATTCTTCGTTGCGTTGGGATTTGGTGTCGTTTTCACAAATTTGTGGTATGTAGGCACCCGTGTTCGGAGTCTTGCATTGCGAGCAGCCACCAACCGTGCTATAAACTTTGTTTAGGATTATCGTTGGTGTAAAGTATTGTTTTCGCTACAATGCTCGACAGCGTGCCCGAGCGAATGGCGACGAGGAAGTTGTGGATCTACAAGCCATGCCGCGACCGCATCGACGGCGGAGGGAGAAGAAGCTCATGAGCGTGGACGAGGTCAACGAGAGGTTCCCGATAATGAAATACAAAACCTGGCAGGCTCAACGGGAAGCGGCAGGTCTACCATCGGAGGGTGGGGTCAAAACCGAACCAAATAGTAGAGCGGGAAGTATACGGCAGGTCGAAGCTGTGTCGCCGCCTCCAGCAGAAGTCTCTTCGTCACCTAGCACTAACAGGACATCAACCGACGTGCGACATCTTTCTGCAATAGACAAAGAATCAGGCGCTTCAACGTCGTCTCCAGATCCTCCCCCGACGGTTCTGGACGACGACAAGGCCTCAGTAAAGGACAAGCGGCTGTCTGATGTTTCGGAAATTGAGCGCAGTAAAGAACACCACGACGATGATGACGACGATGGTGATGTGAATCCAGTTCCTGCTGAACTCTTGAAATCTGTTGGGGATGCTTGCGCAATTTGTCTTGACACTATTGAGGATGACGATGATGTCCGTGGGCTCACATGTGGCCATGCGTTCCACTCTGCCTGCTTGGACCCATGGCTCACAAATAGAAGAGCATGTTGCCCACTTTGCAAGAAGGATTATTATATTCCTAAGCCACGACCCGAGGGAGAGGCTCAGCATACGAATCCGGCTGGTAGTGCGCGAGAACGCAATCGCCGTCAGAGGGAGACAGCGGCCACGCCACCAAGTTTCTTTCTTGGCCCGCCTTTCCATCGTAGGGTGTTCTTTTCTCCGCCACGATACTCGCCCGGGCGTGATGGGAGGCAGGCACGTCCTCAGGGTTCATCCCAAAGGGCAGCTCCACCTCCCGTTGCAGAAGGCGGCCGCCGAAGTTGGATACGGAACCCATTGCAAGGTCTTTCGCTTCCTCGTCCAGCAGCTCTTCGACGGGGCAGAAATTCGGATAGCACAACATCACCACCAGACATGGAGGCGGGTCGGCCAGGACAGGTTACGGCACAACCAATAGCGGCATCACCATCAGACATGGAGGCGGGTCGGCCAGGACAGGTTACAGCACAACCAATAGCAGTGTGAAATCAAATTCGATCTTACACGGAATTTCGGTTCGGACGAACGACAACCATGCCGTGTTTGTCTACTTGTTTGGAGCGATTGTTTTTTCGTCATGCTTCTGGGATGGCGTTGGTCTATTTCTGCCGTTTGTTCTCGAGGCGCTTGCGTGGGTTTTGCTGTGTGTACACTTTGGTTCCTTGGGGTTTACGGGTTTTCAGTTTCAGATCCTTTTTCTTTCTTTCTTTTCCTTCACGGGCGAGCTGGGATGATGGATGGGTTCGTTGAGGAAGCAAAGGAAATCTTCGGCAATATCTATCTGTCTCTTGATTGATCAATATGGGGACAAAATTCGATGATCTTCCTTTCGGGTTTTTTTCTTTCCTTGGCGTGTAAAATGGGAGGCAGGGCAGTGGGTTTGGTGAAGGCAGCAATATCATGTATCTCTTCTATGCATGGATATCTTCTCGATTGCGGGGTTTTGTACAATGGATGGCTGTGTAATGAGGAGAGGAACTACATATACCCACCCCAACCCCCACCTTCATCGTTTCCTGTGGAGGCGAATATGTGTGAATACCGTTTTTTGTATCTTTGCATTTGTATTTGGGGGAAAGGAGGTTGCCTGCTTACTTGCTTCATATTTTAACCGTTAATACCCATTCATACTTTTTTTCTTATTATATGTTACTGTTCTTCTCGGCCGATTTGTACTTTGTTTTTCAGTCGGTTCCAATAATTCGGAGTGTGGGGAATTTTTTTGGCAGACAGAACAGCAATTGTAGCGCAATCTGTTTTTGAACACCTATCATATCCTCACCTCATCAAGCCTTTCGTGGGAGGCTAGCAATGCTGGGCTATGGAACTAACGTTACGCAGAACTACTGCTGTGACATGTCTGGAACGGGGATTGATACTCGGGCTTTTAGCGAGCTTACTCTGCGAGCGAGATGCTATACGTACGTACGTTCGCCCTCAAGTGCGAATGGAACGGGAAAGTGAGCTGGCTGTTTCAGATGGGTTGGTTCTTTGGATATAGCTTAGGTAGTACAATTTGACGTATCTATGCCTTGCTTTTATTTTACTTTGTATCCTGGCTTTTATTTCTCCGTGCATCATATGTTGCGACTGTAGGGCACATGTTCCCCGGCTGTTTCACCAAAGGAATAGTTGGGGAGTCGTACGATGACGGAGAGATCCTTGAAACGTCCAGAATTCCAAGTTCCAATACATCCGGCCCGTTCCTTGTTCCCAGTATATAATCAAACGTTTCTCATCCCATATTAACGTCATAACCCCCCTTCCAATTCTGGTCATCTGCTGCCTCTAGTATCATACTCGTATTATACACGTAATTCACAAGTCGCAAAGAAGGAACCATGATAAAAAACTTAACCCCACGTACCACCGCCACCACCCCTCCCCTGCCTCTTCTGTGCCGATAGCCGCCAGCTATCATCGCCTTCTCCAAAGCGATTAAACAGCGGCTGGATCCTCTCGTTCTTCCGGCGTTTACTAAGCTCTCCCTTTCCGCCTCCGACCTTGAAGAAGCTTGGCGCAACCTCGACTATACCATCGTTAGCAAAGTGAGCAGATAACGAGGGGGAAAGAAACATACCTAGCCACTTCGGCTCAATACTCGTGGTGCAATGCATATACTCCTTCGTCGTCATAACGAGCGTATGAAAGATGACATGTTCCGCCGGCTTCCCAAATAGTGCCGAGCTGGGGTGCATATACACGGGCGTTCCCTCGATGAGCGTGCGATACCCCTCACTCGGGTCCTTCCTAGCCGAGTTCCTAAAGAACCCCGAGCACAGAGCCTGTCGCGCTTTCATGGTGTTCCGTCCACAGGACACAATGCGGTGGTTATACCTACTCATGATCATCTCCAACTGCTGGCGTACATCCTTGGCACGCTTCATGGAACGCGCCTGGATGAAGTTGTCGAAGCACCATGGGTTGGAGTAGCCACTATTTTTCCACGCGTTGTAGACGTTTAGGAGGGTGAGGTGGTCACCGTGGGGGTCGTGGAATTTCGCCTTCTTTTGGTCGGCTTGTTGCTGTTTTTCTTTAGGGCGGTAGAAAACGGTTTGTACGCTCAGCATGGCGACGATACTGAGAATTTCGTCGGAGCAGCCCATATCCACGCTTGCGATTAGAACCTTTGCCAACGCGGGCTCCATAGGGAAGTCGGCCATTTTCCGGCCGAGCCGTGTGAGGAGGCCTTCATCGTCGAGGGCGGATAAGGCGTAGAGCTCCTCAAGCGCGGTTAACATGGTGTTGGTCGGGGGTGGGTCCATGAAGTCGAAGTGGAGGAGGTCGTTGATACCCATTGCCTTCAGCATCAGAATTGTGTGCGAAAGATTCTGCCGCTGGATTTCGGGCACGGAGGTTGGCAGCATCTCGCTCTGGAAGGCTGACTCGGTGTACAGGCGGTAACACTTTCCTGGACCCGTACGGCCTGCACGGCCTGCACGCTGCTTCGCCTGCGCCTGGGAGATGGGGGTGACAACGAGGGAGTCCATGCCAAGTTTTGGGTCAAAGGCATTCTGCTTTACGAAGCCCGGGTCGATAACGTAGTAGATTTGATCGATTGTGATGGAGGTTTCTGCGATGTTGGTTGCAATCACGACTTTACGGCTCCCGGGCGGTGCGGGCTCGAAGATGCGAGATTGCATTTCAGAAGGGAGGGCAGAGTAGACGGGGAGGATAATGAGCTCCGGAACGCTCGGACCGAGGGCTTTCATGCGTTCGTAGAGGATCTCGCAACTGGTGTCAATTTCTTCCTGACCCGTGAGGAAGAGCAGGATATCTCCGGGAGGTTCGCTGAGGTGGATCTGCATAACGGTGATGAGAGCAGCATCTAGGTAATCACTCTCCGGCTCCTTGGTGTATAGGATTTCGACAGGATATGTTCGTCCAGGAATTGTGAAGATGGGACACTCATTGAAGTAGTTTGAGAACTTTTCGGCATCCAGAGTGGCCGAGGTAACGATGAGCTTGAGATCAGGACGCCTCTTGAGGGTCTTCTTTAAGAGTCCGAACAGGATATCCGTGGCAATGGTACGTTCATGTGCCTCATCCAGCATAATGACGGAGTATCGTTTCAAGTCTGGGTCGAGAAGGACTTCACGCTGGAGCATACCGTCCGTCATGTATTTGATTTTTGTCTCGGGGCTGGTACAATCTTCAAAACGAATAGTATATCCAACCTCTTGACCTACTCTGCATCCTACCTCCTCCGCCACACGTTTGGCCACCGACATGGCAGCCACACGTCTGGGTTGAGTACAACCAATGATGCCGTGATCCGCAAATCCCTCTTCTGCTAGATACTGTGTCATCTGCGTCGTTTTTCCCGAACCAGTGTCTCCCACCACAATTAATAGTTGATTTTCCCGGATAGCCTTAACTAGAGAGCTTCTCAGTTTGTAAACTGGAAGAGATTCTCGTTGTTCGCGGATGCTGAGATTAGTTATCCTCCCGAAAGACGTATTTTTGCTCATGGTAACCCGCTTCCACTCTGGAAGGTCCTGGGGAGGATTCGAGTTGGCGTTCTTGAGGTCTGATGCGAATTTATGCTCACCGGCCGCAACCATTGGATCTTGCCATTGTGCAGACAAGTCCACTTTTTGGGCTTCTTCAGCAGCCACGTCTGCAGCATGCTGCTGCCGCAGCTCACGCCGTTCTTTGGCCAAAGAGGTACCAGCCATCGCAGCTCGGTTCATAGATCCATCGGGGGCCTTGACAACCCGGATAGGTGACAATTCCAGACTCTGCTTCGTCTGACCTGCCAGGAATGGCGGCTCCTCGCCCCTGACTTCGATATCAATATCTTCTTCTTCCTCAAATTCACCTTCCCCTCTGAGTGTCATATTATATTCCTCATCAATATCAGGATAGTCTTGAGCCGATAGAACCCCTGATGATATCAGCTGCTTGATTTCCCATCGTTCTGGCGAAGTCATGCGTTTCTTTGTACGCATAGCCTTGCCATCAATATTGCCTTCAAAAACAGGCACTGGGTTGTTGTCCAAATTTCCATAACGCGATCCAGATTTGCTCAGGCCTTCCATATTTGCCCCCGACGCTATCCGCTTTGCTGGGTCGAGATCGAGTCCGGTATTTTGGTCGACATCCTTCATGGAAAGGCCTATCCGGTCACCCTGGACACTGGTAATCTTCACCTTCACAGTTTGGTCAAGAGATAGCAGGTCGGATGGGTGGTTAACCCTCTGTCCCTCTCGAATCGCAGAAACATGTACCAATCCCACTGCGTTGCGCCTCGTGCCCTGGCCCTTGACTCCAAAGAGGTTCACAAATGCGCCGAAACTCTGCAGTCCACTGATTTTACCGTCGTAGACTTTGAATAACACAGGTGCCTCGTCGACCTCTGGTGTCGGTGGCCTTCTGAACTCATTGTTCCTTCCTCGCCCACCGCCGTACCCATTCCCATTCCCATATCCATTCCGATCATTCCGACTGCTCCTCCCAAATTCATCTGTGTCGTCTCCATCCCTGCCCGATCTCCGACTCTTTCTCCTGTCCGGTGATATGGAGCGCGACCGCGACCGCGACCGTGACCGTGACCGCGACCTGTGCCTATGCCTCCTCTTATGCTGCCTAGAATCTTCATATGGCGATAAACTGCGCTTCCGTGTCGAAGGTTGCGTCGCACGACCAGGCGCAAGACTCTCTAGCATGGCAAAAGTATCATCCACTGGCGGCGCAACACTTCCTTTCTTCTCGGATTTGTTCTTCTCTTCCAACTTTTCAAACGCCGCAAGCGTATCATCGATTGCATCCTTCTCGGGTTTGTCATTATCCTTCGGAGATCCATCTAGGTACCCTTTACCTTCCCAGGGGTCCTTATCCGGCATTGCTAATCCTCTAAAAACGCGCGCCTTCTTATCCAGATCTACAGCCGAGCTCGGTTCACTATTATCTTTAGATACCTTATTACGATGTTTAGGGTGCATCGTCAAGATGAGTCGATCGATAGTCTCGGCCAGGGAGTTTGGAAACTGCCCACCAAGCTCTGCAAGCTTGGACTTGAACTGTTCCGGGCTAGAGCATTCTCCGTGTAGGTTTATGATGAACTCGGCAATCGTTTTGTCGTTGATTCCAAGATGGTTACTGAGCTCGGTGGTGATTTTGGAGACGAGGGAGAGAAGCTCGAGGTTTTGGAGGTCCGCAAGGGCGTCCATTATGGCGTTTTAACGTGCGCCCAACTGCGGGAGGACAACTTGTATGGTGTTTGAAGCGAGCGACGTGGACGTTGGGAATGTAATTGGGGTGCGCGAATTTGGTGGTTCAGGGCGTTCTGTTGACTTGTTGGCGAAAGGAGGGTGTTGGTGGCGGAAGTCTTTAACGCTGGCTTGGCGCTGAAGAGCCGCCGCTAGAAATAAAACTTCCTGCAAGGAACAACAGATCACATCTTGCTCCATTTCCACCAACTCGTCCACTATAGCCGTCGCACTACCGCCAAAATGCGAGGCAAACGTTCAAAAGCCTACAAAAAACTTATGGGAGCGTACCATCAGACATTCGGTTTCCGCGAGCCCTACCAAGTACTTCGTATGCAATCTCTCTGCGCTTTCTTCTGCGACCTCATATACAAGACCGAAGTACTGATATTACCGCTTGCAGTTGATTCTAATATGGTCAAAGAAGCCACAAGATGCACCATGGATATCCCACCAGCCCTCGAGCGCACTCTCCGGGGCAAAGTCAAGCCCTGTACGTTATCATTCATATACGCTACGCATTGCTTTGGCAACTAACAGTTCGCTGCAGTAATAACACAATGTTCTATTCGCCACCTGTACGCCCTTTCCGCCGCTGAAAACCCTTCCAAAGAGCGCCTCATAGACATCGCCAAAAGTTTCGAGCGCCGAAAATGTAATCATCATGAGCTCGAGGAGCCACTACCAGAGAAAGAGTGTTTCGAGAGTGTGGCGATCAAGAATGGACAAAACAAGCACCGATATGTCATCGCCAGCCAGGACAGAGAAATTCAGGGGCTCTTTAGGGATATTCCAGGTGTACCGTCCATCATCATCAACCGCAGTGTTATGATCCTAGAACCTATGAACAAGGCGAGCAAATTCAAACGGGATGGGATGGAGCAGGAAAAGTTTTTAAAGGGAATTGTGGACGCGAGAGCGGCGGATAAGGTGCTAAGAAAGCGGAAACGAGAAGACGAGGAGGAGGATGGCGAGAATGCTGGAAGTGATGGGGTAGAGAATGGCGAAGAAGGAGCGGTCAAAGAGAAGAAGAAGAGGAAGAAAGGGCCGAAAGGGCCTAATCCGCTCAGCGTGAAGAAGATTACAAAGAAACCGGACAGCAGCAGCAAGCCTCCGAAAAAGGCAGCAGAGGGAGGCACTGACGGACAAGTCAAGAAACGGAGGAAAAGGAAACACGGAAAGGGAGGAGGTGGTGGAGGACAAGATGCATCAACGGAAGGTACATTAACGGAAAGTACATCATTAACAGGGAACGTTCCTGCAGAGTATTAGTATTCGAGTTGAAAGGTGTAATAATAGTTAATATCTCGATGCGCGGATCGGAAGCCAAATTAAGACGAGTGATAGGGCTAGTAGTGATGTTACACAACGCTACCCGTTCCTACATCATCGCGCCTTGACCTCAGCTCCAACCCTCCATTCCTTTCCCCGCCAACATTCTACGATGAAGTGCCAAAAATGTCGCCAGACCATTAAGCTGCATGGCTCACTCGAAGACATGAGTCCAGCGGCATTTAACTTGCTCATAGGTTGTCTCTTTGCTCCCCCAACACCAGTGGTGTCGCTACTAACAGCTTCTCCGATAGGTGCATCTTCACAACCTCTGCCAACCTCCGAACATACATCCTTAAGCAAGCCTACCTACCCAGCCGACCGCCGCGAGGTTTTCGAGAAAGCTTCCCAGAATGCTGGTACACCATCCTTCAAACGAATGGTGCCGAATCCCCGCATTGGCACCGGCAGCCACTCCCGTTCTCAATCCAACTTGAACTTGGGGCCTTCCAAATCCATTTACCAAAACCCCGCCGAATCCTTTGTGGTGCTGACCGAGTCACAAATGATGCCGCCAGTTCCAAGTCGACAAAGCAATACGCCACAACATGAGCAAGACAAAGCGGTAGTGGATGAAAATGATCAAAGCGCGCAGTCGCAACTACTGAAGCGGTCGGAACGCTTATTTGAGATATTGAGCGCTAGAACCGATATAGACCATCCCATCTGTATGGAGTGTTCGGAATTGCTGATCGAAGGGTATACAAAGCGGTTGGCAAACGCCACGAAAGAGAGGGATTCGTTTGTGGACTTTTTGAAGAAGGTTAATGCCGAGGTTCCCACCGCCGCAGAACAAGAGGAACAGCAGGAGGAACTACGGAGGCTCAAAGCGGAAGACGCGGCTGCTCTTAAAGAACTACAAGAGCTAGAGAAGCAACGCGCGGACGTGGATGCTGAGATCAAACGTCTCGAGGAAGAGTCCCAGAAATTAGACGAGGAAGAGGAAGAGTTTTGGCGTGATAGGAACGCATTCACTCTCAAGCTCAATGAGTTTCAGAACATGAGAGACGGCGTTAACCTACAATACGATCATGACTCGAAACAACTGGAGAAGCTACAGCGAACGAACGTTTACAATGATACATTCAATATCGGTCATGATGGTTTTTTTGGGACTATCAACGCTTTGCGGCTTGGACGCCTGCCTAACCAGCCTGTACTTCCATGTTTTTCCTGATCACCTGATATAGATTGCTTATACATCCATTTGCAGGTAGAATGGGTTGAAATAAATGCCGCATGGGGACAGACACTGCTCCTCCTTGCTACCATTGCCGAAAAGTTAGGGTTTACATTCGACGGATACCGCCTAAAACCCATGGGCTCTACGTCCTGCATTGATAAACTTGATCTTCCCGCTTCGTCATCATCGACAGACCCCAAGGTGACCACGTTGGAGCTTTATTCCTCCGGTGACCTCCCTATAGGTCGCATGTTCATGCATAGGAAGTTTGACATGGCTATGGTTGCCTTTCTGGAATGCCTTAGGCAGTTGGGGGAATACGTTGAACAGCGAGATCCTACCTTGAAGCTACCCTACAAGATTGTCAAAGACAAAATCGGCGATAGTTGCATTAGGCTTGCCTTTAATCAGGACGATGCATGGACGAGGGCTTGCAAGTATACGCTTACTTGTGTCAAGTTTCTATTGGCTCATACTAGGTAAGTGATACCGTTTCTGACTGTAGTTGGAATTACCAGTTTGGTAATGAAGTTTCTTGCGCTGGTGCAGCAATGCGGCATACGCGAGACGCAATGGAGGAATGTGAAATTTTACGTACGTTGTTGTGATTACATATTTGGGGTTTATAGCGGGCGTTCAAAGTGGAGAGGTGGATAATATCCTTCTGTTAGGTTTGATATCAGCACATCCGCGCACTCCAACATGATACTGTTTTTCGCTGTGGAGGGTATTCCGATTCATGATATTTGGATATACAGCTAGATATAAATATAGAAATTTGGCAACTCTTTATCTCACTTCTCATCATATCTTCGTTATCTGATATGTCAGATGATAAAGTCCGACCAGCATTCTTGCATTAACCCTCGTCCAATTCAGCATTATGGTCTGCTCGTAGCTCCGGATGTAACATCACCGCATCTGGACCAGTTTGAAGCTTGAGTAGGTCATTCAAGGTCAACTGTCCAATCTCGGATGTCGTTTGCTTTGGCTTGAGTTTGGTAGACTTTGTTACTCGAAACTGTTTGGTCACGGTAACTTGCGGGATGACATCTGACAGAAACTCTAGGCTATCTATGCGGGACACAGCATCTGCTGTACTCCTAGAATCAGAAGGGTTGTGATCAGTCAGATTAGATGCAACAAATTACCATAGTCCTTGTACTGAACAGTCTTTCTTTGCTTCCGCTGCGCTACTAACGACCGGACGCCCTGTTCCGTAAGAAACTGTATAAACATTTCCTATCGTTCCAAGGTCAGTTCCTTCTCGTCCCAGGTGGCAGCTAGCTTGATGGGAGGGAAGATGTTTGTACCGTCGCCACCGAAATGAGGTGTGTGGCTGGCTTGTTGCATTGATAGGCATCTTCATCGGTTTTGATAATCTTCATTATCTTTGCTCCTGGTGATAATATGAGTATGGACCTGTTACAGTGGAGACGCGGAGATGGGACGTACGAGGAATAACTGACTGACCCACAGCTTCCATAGGGTCCATATAATTCGCAGAGATCTCAATGTCGGTTGGCATATTTGCAGTGTTTACAACTAGAATTGAGTTGACCTTGGTTCAGGCTCAAGTAGTTTGACGTGATGAAATATATGATAGAAAGGTACTATCTAGTACAACACGTGATGCAATGCATGCTTAATGCATGCTTAATGCATAATTTCATATAGAGTATCACATGACATGCTTCACAACCAATCATCCCAAAATTAAAAGAGCCTGAACCAAAACCTAGAAAACAAGTCGAGTGTATTTGAAGTAGATTTAGTGTTTTCAACTACCGCACTTACTGCAACCTACCGCATATAAACTTCATCTACTTAATTATGTACTTCATTCTATTCATGTAAAACACTATACAGCTTATTTACAGCGTCCACCGAGCCTCACCTATGTGCTGTATCTTATGCCATAGCATTCCATACGGATTCATGAATGTCACTGACACTCACCCCTTCTAGGTATCGAGCACTTGCTACTCAGGCACGACATCCTTAAATTCTTCCCACACTGTAGCGACCTTCATCCCAGCCAACTCGGCCTTCCCCACGGTGGCTCTTGCAGCCTCGATTACAGGCCGATCTATCATCCTACCATCCAGCGCCCAGCTCCCCTTCCCCTGTTCCTCGGCAATGCGCTCCGCACAAAGCAACCTCACCGAATCTCTCACTCTCTCCAAGCTGGGCGCAAACAGCCTCTGCACAACCTTGATCTGGGAAGGATGGATACATTGCTTTCCGGTAAATCCCATCCCAGCACCTCCTTCACACTCACGGGTCAGAGCACCAGACGGGTCCTTATAGTCTGTGCAGACGAGATCAATGGCAGAGTCAAGATTGTAGGCGCGCGCCGCGGCAACAATGGTTTGACGAGCGAAGAGGAATTCGGTTAGGGAGGGGGTGCGTGTGAGACTCAGGTCGAGGCTGAAGTCTTCGGCAGCAAATATCAGACCCGAAAGCAGGGGCGTGGAGGTACAGATGGAACGGATATCCATTACTGCACGGGCAGACTCGATCAGCGCTATAAGGCGAATGTTGTGGTGACCCGAGGCGGAGAGAACATCGTGGACGAAGGTGCTGGAGTTGAGGTTAGCGGGAGAGCGTAGGAGCGGATAAGTGGCACTTGCAGGTCCGAGGGCTTGTTGACTTTTGGGACCACTATGGTGTCTATATTGGATGCTTTGAGCTCGAGGTGTATTAGTTGCGGGTTTGCTAAGAACTGTGGAGACAGAGGCGCACAGTTTCTCTCAAGTCCTCGAGGGCGAGCCCAGTTTCTACGGCATTGATACGCACGGCTTGCTCACGAATTCCAGGGGCTCGAGGAACGCAGAGGACGTCAAGGATTTGACGGCGAGCGGTAGGCTTTTGGGACAGAGTAACGGAGTCTTCGAGGTCATAGGCCTACTTCTACATCATGAGCTATTGCGAGCTCTCGAGGATAAGAACTCTGTACAATGCAGTCGACATCGAGACCCCGGGATTTCTCAAGCATACGCTTATTAGATCCCGGAACTATAGAGCCCGTTAGTCCCCCGGCACCTAATTGAGGCCACAGGCAAAAATACCTACCATAGAGCAGTGCCCGTCGGAGAATGGCTTTGGACACCATGTTGTGAGTACTCTAAAGCTGGAGTTGGCGGCTGCTTCCCGCCTTATCGATTAGCTAGAGCAGAGCGACCAAGCGTTCAAGACTCAAACTGCTTTCCCGAGCGATCAACTCTGACGACAGAGTTGGACATCGATCTTGTTCGTTCGGCAGGAGCCGAAAAATAACTCACATGCCATATGCCACACTAGCAAGTGGCGTATGAATATACTTATCATTTTTCTGCACCTGCAAGTGGACGACATCCCCTCTAGTGTGGTGCACTTGGTTGGTTGGGTTGTCGGGCGGGGCTGCGAACAGCGAGCGCAAAAAACAAATTCCGTACCTTTTTGCCCCGCTTCTGCTCTGATTCTGCTTCAATTCTTTGCGAATCGTATGCCTGCGTGCCTTGTTTCCTGGTCATTCCTCAGCTTTCGGGGCTAAACACGTTCGCTGCCCCGAGTCGGCTTGGTGATGTGTTTCTGATTAGTGTAGTCGTCAGACCCACTCTACAATCCCTTTGTGGTTCGGTCGAACCCCCTGCAAGCACAGATTGATCGCTAGCTCCCCTTGTCAACCATCTCCCCAACTCCAACACTAACATCAACAGTCCAACTTCCAACTCACCAACTTCTCGCGATCCATTTCACAAAGGGAACCTCCATCATATTCGTTGCCGTCTCAGTCTACCCCTCCATAACCCCTCCAACTCGGCGTAGCATCGCCCGCTGCCATTACACACTGCGATGAATTCGTCTCGACTTATCCTTAACTCCGCGGCCCGGCGGACCGTGGTGACGTCGACAGGTATAGTCTTGTTCAAAATCGGAGGGTTTGGACCGGCTGACAGCGTTATGTACAGCCCGGCAGGCCGTTCTCCCCCGTGCAACTGTCGGCCTTACTGCCGGTCGTCTGCAGAACCGCTACCGTCTCCCTCGCGGCGGAGCATCGCTCTTCTTCTTCGTAGCCGCAAGAGACCTCTCTACTCAGACTTCCACAACTTCAGGACCACCGGCTGGCCCTCCGCCAGGATTCAATGTAGAGGCGGCAAAGAAGCCGCTCCCGGCCGAGTCGGAGAAGCCCAAGAAAAGCGATATGAGCCCCTTAGAGCAAGCACAAACTGAAATTGCTATGGCGAAGGAAGCTTTGGATTCAAAATCGGATAGCAAGGACGGCGAGCTCGTTTTGGCGAGTGAGAAAACAGTTGGGGAGAAGAAAGCGGAGGAGAAAAAGTTGACGGTGTGGCAAAAGATCAAGCATGGCGTGCAGCACTTCTGGGACGGTACAAAGTTGTTGGGTGTTGAGATTAAGATCTCGTATAAACTGGCATTGAAGATGGCGGCAGGTTATGAACTTAGTCGGCGAGAACGCCGTCAGGTAGGCGGTCCCCGATCCCTAGGGATATGCGGACTTGCTAATTTGTGGAACAGCTCGAGCGGACAGTTAAGGATCTTGGCCGTTTGGTGCCTTTCTCGGTGTTCATTATTGTCCCTGCTGGTGAACTCTTCCTGCCTATCGCCCTCAAGTTATTCCCGAATCTCCTTCCCAGTACCTACGAAGATCAGAAACAGAAGGATGCCAAGTCAAACAAACTCCGGTCGACCAGAAAGGACGTTTCTGAGTTCATGCGGACGACGATGAAAGAGGGTGGTATTCTACCCATTGGACCGAAAACGCGACAGCGGGAAGAGTTCGCGCAGTTCTTCAAGAAGGTATAATACATCTGGTACTATTATTTAAGACATACCTCTAAACTTGCATCTAGATCCGTAATAGCGGTGAGTCGCCCACGCGGGAAGAGCTCATTAAGGTCTGCAAGATTTTCAAGGACGACGTTACGTTGGATAATCTTTCCCGCCCGCAATTGGTCGCCATGTGCAGATACATGAATCTCAACACCTTTGGCACAGACGCCATACTGCGATACAATATCCGCCACAGGCTCCGTCAACTCAAACGTGATGACCGCGCCATCTCCTTCGAAGGTGTCGACTCTCTTAGCGTACCCGAACTCCAGAACGCATGTGCCTCCCGTGGAATCCGGACGCACGGCGTTTCCCCTGCACACCTGAGAGATGACCTCAACACCTGGCTAGAGCTGAGACTCAAGCATGGCCTTCCGACCACGCTGATGATCCTGTCAAATGCGTTTATGTATGCGCAGGGCAAGGAGTCTGAGATCGACTCGCACTACGATGCGCTCCAGGCTGTGCTGAGCAGTATTCCTGAAGAGTTGTACCATGAGATCGAGCTGGAGGTCCACAGCGCGGAAGGTGCCGCAACCAACAAGCAGCGTCTCGAGGTGTTCAAGGAACAGCAGGAGTTAATTGACGAGGAGAATGAGGAAAGGTCAAAGAATGTGGATTCTGCCCAGGCCGCGCCCTACTACGACCGGGATATCGACGAGAAGATTGCCGATATTGCTGTGGTCGAAAAGGACGCACCGGGGACTGAGGAGATAGCGCAGGCCGTAGCAGAGGCAGATGCAGTTGAGAAGAACGAGAAGAAAGCATAAGCATGCAGGCGACATGGATGGGTTTCCTTGGAAGGGTTTGGGTTTTCTATTTTTTTGCACCGAGCCCTTGCTGGCATTTCCTGGGTCATATCTTTATCTTGAAACAGTACATGTACATATATCACTGGCGGCACTGGATAACATACGTAAATGGTTCATGGATAGGAGAGCGTTATAGACAACTTTGTGGTACTGCTATGACATAGAGTTTCTTCTTTTTTCTTTCTTGGTCTGGCTTCGTTCTGATTCTGCCACTGTATTTTCTATTGTAGTTAAGTGCGCTCTGCTCTTCTTCGGATGATTCTGCTGTCGATGTTGGACAGTGTCTTGTTTGTGGTGTAGGTGGTTTTATACTTTGTTTTAGTAGTTGTCGTAAAGTCATAAGTAGAACTGGTACGTATTCATGGGTTCTCATCCACCGCCATGAATTGCAGTGCAGTGATACGGTATCACATTCGCACCTGCCAATTGCAGGCTTCACACTGTACCACCCTCCAATCGCGTCTGAACAGTAGATGCAAGGGGACAAGCCAAGCCCTAACAAGTATAAGTACTTTATACGTCCCCCCATCGACCGTCAACACCGCACACACCATGTCCGCACCCTCCACTCCCCCCCGTACTGAAGTCTCCACCGACAAACACCCCCTCTCTCCAACCACCCCCGCTCCCGCAAAGAAACAAAGAACCATGTCTACCACCACATCGCCCGCTACCAATCCTGCCGGCCTGCCCAACCTGCAAATCAAGCTCCTCTCCTCATCCGCACGCGCTCCCACCCGCGGCTCCGAGTTCGCCGCCGGTTACGATATGTACGCCTCCAAGGCCATCACAATTCCAGCGCGCGGAAAGGGCCTGGTCGATACCGATGTCTCAATGGCCGTGCCGGCAGGAACGTACGGCAGGATTGCGCCCAGGAGCGGTCTTGGTTTGTTTTCCTGTCCTGTCCCTGTCCTATCTTAGTTAATGGCGGGTTTGCAGCGTCGAAGAACTTCATTGATGTTGGAGCTGGAGTAATTGATGCGGATTACCGCGGCCAGGTCAAGATTTTGCTGTTTAATCATGCTGAGACAGATTTTGAGGTGCAGGAGGGGGATCGTGTGGCGCAGTTGATTCTGGAGCGGGTGAGTTTTCTGAGTGGAGAAAGGAAGAGGGTTGCTAATTGATGCGGCAGATTTATACTCCGAACGTTGTTGTGGTGGAGGAGCTGGAGGAGAGCGTCAGGGGTGCTGGCGGGTTTGGAAGTACTGGTAACTAGACTAGAGACCCATATAGACGCAGGGTACACATAAAACGCCCCGGTACGGTTGGAAATAAAAGGATGGTTTTTGCTGCTGTTAAGCAAGCGTATGCACAATTATGGGTTCTACGAGATCCTCATCCCCGGATATGATGAAAAATGGCATGGCTAATGATATCACTCCTGGGCCGAAGAAACCCATATATGCGATTGATTAAGTGTTATTCCTGTCCCCCAATCATATCACGGACTCCTCCTCCATGCCCCCGCCATCCTCCCCACCTGTCCAGAACTCTGCGACTCCTCACTACTCTCTTCGGCCGCCGCCGCCTCCTCCTCTTCCTCGCCATTAATCCGTGCAATAACCTTTGCCACAGCCCGCCGCTTCTCAGTCAACTCATCGTGCTGGATCTGCTCCGAGCGCAGCGCTAGAAACTCCATTGCGCGCTTGAAATCTGGGTCCGCATCGGAGTCTGCGGTGGTGGTGGTGTTTGTGGAGACGAGCGACAACGCTTCTGTCGAGTTCTGGTGATGTGCTGTTAGTGAGATTATGGGGAGGGGGAGGGGGAGGGGGACGATGGTTTTGAGGAGTGTTAGGTCGGCGAGAAGCTCTGCTACTTGCACCATGGTTGTGGGGTTGAGAGGTGAGGCGGGAGTAAGCGAGGGAAAGCTTGTTTGTGAAGCCGCTGGACAAGGGACCATTCAATTACCTTCAGAAAAGATGGAACTGGAGCTGCCCGTTTTTTACACTCAGAACGAAGAAGTCGCGAGTGATAGATTACTTAAGGGGTCCCATCCCTGTCTTTTATGTAGCGTTACACAATCCTGTACACACACGAGAGTATTGATCGTTCGGCATGTTTGCACTCGACTAAGACGATAAAATCTTCACGATAATGCTCTACGATATCTTCTACGATCGGATGTAGAATTGCAGGTTTGTTCTCATTTCGAAATTCTATAGAAACCAATCCGATAACTGAGTATCATATCTTTTCTAGGGTGTATCTCTAGCAGTAAAAATCCGCTGGCTACTGTACCGAGCACGATGCTTCGGACGTCACGCGTCACAAATGCCCCGTCCGAAGAGGTTTTATTCGAGTTTCTGTCCACTCTTGGGTATTCGGTATTGAAAAATTCCGTCACAATCAAAACCTCGTCCGAACCATCGCGCTCGTTACAGTACTCTTGTCGCTGGTTTAGGCGGTGCCGGTTTGGTCATTTGGAACGAGCGTCAGGGTTGTGCAGATGTAGAGGATTTTGGGGACGGGGTTGACGGCGTCAAAACCGAGCTTAAAAAAGACATCCAATTAACCCAAGCACTCGTCATCAACACTGCAATCACACAAGACTATGAAAGCATTGGACAGCAATAGGCAGCATCTCAGGGGTTGGGTCAATAAGGCAGAAAAGATGTGCCGTGGACAATTCGGTGGTGGTTGTGAAAATGTGCTTGAGGTCGCTGGTGACAAGTCCGCGGACAGTGATAAGAAGCCTATTAGAAGAGTAACAAGTGATCGCTGTCATAGTAGGTGATATAATTATTCCGTGGGTTCTAATTTGCGAAGGTAATTGTGCATATGTGAATAATGTGACTGACTGAACATATGGTATGGATTGCCGTTTTGAAGGTCGATTTTCGGGAGTTTCTATTGGACAATGGCACTGATTGAACAGTTGCATAGAATCTTGTGGAGAAGGCGGCGTTTCCAGTATAGATTTTAGAGGTGGTTGTGTGGGGTGACAGGCGTTAGTTTGAGATGAGTTGTTACCTCTGGTTTAATGTGTTGTCATGGTATTGACTGTATTAGTAGTCATTGACTGGAAATGAGTAGAGTCATACGATAGTAATGATATTGAGTGATTGCATGTAAGACAAGCGCGAGAAATACAATCGATGCGCAGCTAGCTTGAAGGTATGGCCAAAGGCCAGAGTACATTTGGCTACGTGCTACGCCCCTCAGCTTAGAGTACAACGATGTCTTTTTGGAAATTTCTTCGTATAGGGAACTAAATCACAACTTGCCTCGCCAAAAAATTACAAAATCTATTGATCAGGTTCCGTGATGCATATTTCCCATTGGAATGAATACAACTCGTGATGGGTATTTACGCCTGGACTGCCCTGATAGAACACGACAAGGCCATGTAGAATCACCCGCCATCTTTGATATCCATTCCATGCTTTTGCACACATATTCCATGCCTGGTAGATAGATGCAACAACTGGGCGCTCTACCAACAGTCTAACAGTAAAACGCTGAAAGGCCAGTAATTTGTTCCTCACGAAATCTCGCTCGTCCACTAGACAGTATCTATCACGTGACCCATTCGAGCCTCATACCCAACTTCCCTCCTTCAACTCCCACCTATCCCCCACCAACACAATCCATCCATCAACCCATCACTACATTCATCATGGTACTACCCTCCCCCGCCCCTCCTTTATCTCCCCAGCTAACCCAAACCCTGCAGTCTCTCCGCATCATCCCCTCCGCCGCACACAGCACATCGGTCTCCTCAGTCTCGACCAACAAAGGCGCGCCCTCCATCAGCTCCGTGCCCGACACGCTCCGCAACTCTGGCCCGCACTCTGTGTCCACAGACGTAAACGCGCGCCACCCGCTCGAGGCGCGACTCAAGAACTGGGACGAGACGCAGATGAATCTCAAGATGGAAGGGCTACGACGGCTGTACGGTGCTGCTGAGCCGATCAGGAGGGGGATGGAGGTTAGGATGTGTGCGGTATGTTTTTGGTTCAAGATGTGGGGTGGGGGTGGGAGAGGCTAATGAGGATGAGGGGGGATAGGATTATAAGCCGATTCAGCTGGGAGGGCCGAGTAATCTCCACAAGGATATTCTCGAGAATCGAGACTGCTCGATTGATTGGGAGGATATTTACACCGGTATGTTCCTGGTTTTTGAGGGGGGGGGGGGTTGATGCAAGTGCTAATGTGTGGGGCGTGAAGGAAACACCAATGTCTACGAGCTGCCAGAGTTCCATACTGAGCTGGAGGCGAAGTGCAGGATGAACTGGTAGAGGGTGGAATGGAGAGACTACACGCTAGATTTGCTTTCTTGAGGAATAGCGTTTATGAATCATGACTGCCGTTCCGATTGCAATAGATGAAGGTTTGAAGATGTGCTTGTGAGGTGAAGATATTGCTATTCAACGCTTGAACTGGGATCTGTGGGTGCAACAGCAAGGTTCCCATCATGCCCTCCTTTATATCCATCTAAGGACGGTGTAGAGCCGATATGACACTCGCTCGATGAGAGAACTTAGATATCTGACTAATGCGAGTGCAAGTATGTGGTTCGCTGTCTTGAACTCCTCGCTTGTCCTGGCACTTAATCATTGTTTCAAGCCCTTTTCTGACTATCTGCCCGTGGGTGAATAAGGCAGGCAGAGAAACAAGATTGGTGGAGCTGTGTTCGCCCCGGATTGATGGTTTTGATGTATCAGGGAGTTTGGGATGCGTTTTGGCGAGAACTGTTTTGCCTGAAAAGACGTGATTTGTGACAAAGGTTCTCTTAGTGAGCTATCAGCTGTCTAGAGTATTCACATATCCATAAAAATACACAATCCATCACCATGTCGATTCCTCCATATACTACAACCCAAATGCTCCCCCACCGATGAGACCTGAGTTGGTGATAGTCCGTCAAATGTACAGTACCCAAGAAAGAATTTGCCCCCAACCAAAGGAAAGTGAAGATATTTGAGCTTTCTCCTCACAACCTCTCTCAAGCCCTAAGCACGGTCCGTTCAGTTCCAGATGATGACGACGATTTACCACGTCCGCCGATCTCTGATATCTCGGTACAAAGCTTATCAGTTGTTGTTTTGGGGTACCACGAACTGTTCTGCCCGTAAACTGCTTCTATCCAGAATGGAATCGTAGATGACCCCAAAACCGGCCGCGCCTTTGTTAACACTGACCCTTCTTCACATTTACCACACGTTGAAGGTATTGCATCTACAATGCGAGTAAGTGTTAGTATCGATGAAGGCACAGCTGAACCCAAGGTCGTCGTTCACTCTGGATAAAGTGATTCCAGCAAGCAGTAGAGCAGTCCAAGTGTATTGATGAAACAACTATTCGTGAGCTACGTTCAGAGATATCAAAAATCACTAGTAAACCGTCATCATCATAATCGAAGCCATCTGGAACAGGCCATGCGAAGGTATGCAGGCACGTTGAACTGCCGTTTTTGCGAAGCCTCCATCAAGAGCGGCACTCCATCGACTGACTCTCGAAAATCGGGCGGCGCTATCTCGTGCGCTATGTCGGACGTTATGTCGGGTTGTTGATATTTCTGGTGAGAGCGAGCCCGGCGGAATCTCATAGCTGGTACGGTGATATATCTGGGGTTGCTATTAGGGATGACTCTAGGTTCGTGGACAGCGACTCACCTGATGCTCTCTCCGAGCTTTACTCGTTTAGGAAATTAAAGATAGAGATCACTCTTGCTTGCTTCAGTCAAATTTCCGGTAGGTATGGAATACTATTTGCGGAGAGACAAAGTTATATATATTGATTGCTGAAGTCTCTATCAAGCGGTGTAGGGCTATATTGATAGTACGTGGCTTGCCAGGCCATTCTTCCAATCCATCATTGACGAGACTGCATCGGATTCCGCCAAGGGAGGATTTGACTTTCTGCCCCCACCTTGTTGAACGGTACGGGGATAACATGCAGCGTCTCCATTGGCGTCCACTGCAAGATCACTCCTGCGAACCCGTTCTTATTGTTTACTGTTCCTCCCTAGGAGAATGCTTGCTTGAACACTCTAATTTTCCCAAAGTAGAAGTCCTAGTTCCTCAACACACCTAGTGAAGGGCATGAAATTTGCCAGAAAGAAAGGTCCGGGTTCCCAGTGCATGTGATATGTCAATAAGTTGTGGATGATAGTTCGTTCGCCCGGTGTACCCTACAAAACATATGATGGACGCGTAGGCGATGCTAGAAGACCTTCGGATTCCGAACAAAAGTTTCGGAACGGTTGCTGGGAATTCCGCTGCTCTAGGAAGTAGTGACCTGGTAACTGCTAGTCATGTCAGTGGGTACGTTAAAGCTCCTACATACCCCACTACCTCCGCCTCCCCCGCCTCCTCCGACAGCCGTGAAAATTCACACGCGGCAGACCCTTCCAGCAGGTGCGAGCTTAGTGGTCGGTGATCGCACATTGGCATCGCCCGATCTTGGAAGTCTGGGCTCAAGGCCGCCGCCGGATGCGATTGTCAGCACGGGATAGAGGTGTTCCGGTTTGCCAAGCGGGTTCCTATTCGTACGTAGCAGACTTTTATGTCCATACTGTGCATAGATGCAGTGCATCGTGGCATTCCCCACGAGATGAGACAAAGTCTAATGAAGTAACCGTAGCCGCAGGTTGCTTTCGAGTGACAGTGCGTGCGGGGCTGTGGAGACGTGCGTATGGATGGAGTAGGGTTATGATTCCAAATTTGGAACAACAGCTAGTGGCAAGCAGTCGTCAAGGCAGCCAGCGACATGCCCGGGCTCCAAAGCGGGGAAAAGATCCGCTCGCTAACCGCATCCGCATTGGCCTTACCAAGCCACTGTCGTCATAGTCGCGCAGTTCGGGGAGCCAAAAAACTCATCTGGCAGGTTGCACTTGTGTGGGCCAACGAGCCTGATGGAGCGCCGGAACGTGCAGATTAGCACGTTCTCAGCGAGGATGCAGCGTCGCACAGCCGCGACCCAACCGCAACCGCCATAAGCTAGACTAAGGTGAGACAGCGTTCGAAACGCTGATCCGGCAAGTGCTCCAGGTCTCAGATGGCTGAAGCTGATGTTGGCCAAGTATCTGACGACAGAAGCACGAGTACACCCACCAGCGCCTGAACTGTCTTGCCGGGCCCGAACATTGGAACTGGGCACATTGAAAGGGCAGCGAGATACGAAATCTCTTCAAGCCATTTCTCCCCTCCTTCCCACCTTCTCTATCTACCCCGTTCAACCAGCCATCTTTTCAAGAAGAGAGTCATTTGCTGATCAGTTCAGCGGAACTCTGGCTCTGCTATTCTTTACATTACTCCACTCCACTCGCTTGTTCTCTTTCAATCCTGTTTCCTTCTGCGTAAGTCTAATATTGGTATGCCAATCACCGTCCTGATCGGTTGCCTTTGTTTCACCGCCATCCGTCGACCTGCCGATCCGCGAACCACCAACGTTCCTTGACACTACCTATGCTAATTCCCTAGCTCTGAGAAAAACGTCCGACTTAGCGTGCATCACTGCCCCCCTGGGTTGGCCAGAAGTGAGCGAGGGGGTTTCCACGCATTGTGCCGCGCGTCACCGCCTTTGCGGAGCTAGAACCAGGGCTACACTAGACTATATCTACCGCCTTCCTGTTCCCTGGCAATTTTTTCGCACGTCACCTTAGTTATCTATTGGTAACAAGCGTCCCGGTTGCATATAAGTTGAAAACCCTCGCAGTTCCCCATCGATGGGTTGGTTTGGCAAGTCGAAAAGAAAAGAAGAATTGAAGGAAGCCCGGGCGACACTCAAACACCTCGAGAAAACTCGCAAGAATAAAATGTCGACTACCGCAGACCCGTCCACAGCTATCACTGAGCTGCAGCCATGTAAGGGTTTCCCGTCCGTGCGTTTCTTAGTGTTATGATAATTTCCGCCCGCCCACATGTGGGGAAAATTACGGCCGGCGCGGTTCTAATGCCTGGGACCTTCTGGAAAAGCATGTAACAAAGTTGCACGCGGCTGATGGATTTTCTCGCTTTTAGTTCAGGTTAATCAAGAGAAACCACGACAAGGACTTTCACAGTTCAGTCACAAAGACGTTTGGGGCCGCGAAATCAGTATGAATGCCTCCAATGGCTGGAAATCGTCTATCTTACTGGGCGCTGACTCTAATTTGCAGAGGAACCCGATCTCACGAACCCGACGAGAAACAGATGGGAGCGCCCGTTAGATACAATTCGATCGTTCCAAGAGTCGATCGATAGAGGTTACAGACGCTCTTACTATGGTGGCGAAGGTGAGTCGTTGTTTACAACGGCTGAGCTTCGTTGAGACTCGGTCTAACTTTGGTTATAGAAGGAGGACAAGGATCGGGCCCATCGTCGCAGGGCGGTCGGAGTTTCGATAGATCGGCTGTGGAGAGAATGCATTATGGGAACCGTATAGGCAACTCAGCGACGCCATTGTCTCATAGGTATAATACTATCTACAGATTGCACAGCCGTCCAGTACTAATTGGCTTGTAGTTCTGGAGAGGATCAATATGCATCTTTTGGAGCGCACACTGGCCGCAACCACCTGAATGAGTCTATGGTCGCGACAGCTCCAGTTCCACAGCACCGGGTGAGGAACTATTCTGGCGGATCCGGAACCGGTGGCTATGCAGACACTGGATATGGCGAATCTGTGGGTCAAGGATCTCGTGGGAATTCTTCTGGGACGATGGAACCGGACATGCCCTGGGGACATGGAAACGGAGCTGCCGACCACGGAGGACCTTCCAACGGAGCAGCTTACACACCAAGTCCTTCCTATCCCGCCTACCCTCCAAGTTCTTCTTATGGAAATGGACCGCCCGCAAATTCTTGGGGACAACCGAACGGAGCAGCTTATCATACCAGCCCCCTACAACATCAGGTATCCTCAACACCATCACAGGGACCCGCCAAGAAGAATGTCATCAGATTATCCGATACCCCCGCCGCACCAGTCGAGGCGAAACGGAAGAGCTGGCTCGGTCGAAGACTCAGCAAAAAATAGTTCATACTACTAATGCACATTTTCTTTTGTACAATATCTTTTTTGGATTGAGGGTAGGGCACACTTGGGGCGATTCGGGTTTTTTACATAACTCTAGATGGGGATGGGGATACTTGTCTTCTTTCTTCGGAACCTTATTATGGCGTGGAATGGGTGTTTTTTACGGGACTTGCAGAGATATCTCTCGATTAGGTCCTTTCTCTTCGTCTGTTTTTGCTATGCTAGGGATCGTTGGGTTTTTGGGTCACATCTGGGTTGGTTTACGATGTGAAATGTAGGGGAGTTACATATCTTTTTGGGGGGGGGGAGGTGTTATGGGGAGATGAAACGGTCAGCATGGGAATTAACTGTGTGTTTTTTGTTTTAGGGGCACTTTTGGGTTCTTTTTTTTCTTTTTGTTTATATACCTATCCCTACCTTCTTCTACGGTTATTCTCCCTTTGGAGGTAGGGAATCTTCTATGATAGTCTATCCTGTGTTGTAGATGTCGATAGGTACAATACTTTCCAACCATGTGTTTCGTGTTCCGAGGAAAAAAAAAAAAAAGAAAAAAAAAGCAGTTATCCGTCCCTGCCACTCAGTGGAGTTCTTTTTGCATGCAAGTTTTCGATTTCGGAAGATCGGGGATGCTGCATTTGCGTCCGTGCGTGCGTGCGCGCGTGGGAAACCCCCCGGCGTGCGGGTTCCAAAAGTTACATACATCCATCTTGCATGGAAAAATATCGGAATCGACGCAAGCCGACTCGCTCGCTGTTTTCTTCGGGATTCGGGTTGCGCGTAATCTGCCGTTGGGTTTTTGCAGATAGATAATACTCGGCAGTAAAACAACATCTCCGCATGCGATATATGGCGGTGGCTTACTTATGTTGCTGTTAGTACCCAACATACTTAAGTATTTGGTCTTCATGAAAAAAAAAAACCCTGGGGGCTGAACGTCGGTGATTCATAAGAAAGTTTCAGCCACTACAACACAACCATGGAGTTGGGAATCACCAGAAACACCTTCAAACATGAGAAGAAGAAGAAAAAAAAAACAGGGAATCCAGAATCCCAACCAACGTAACCCTTTCTTCATGCATCATCACCCGCACAATAAACACCCCAAAAATTGAAATCTCCAAAAAAGAAAGAAAAAAACAGAAAAAAACATCTTTCCGTATTAACTGGGGAGGGCTTCTAAAACACCCCTTCTTGTCCCCCTCCATGACAAACAACACATCTAAACTCGCCACCATCTTCCTCCTCCGTCATCATCACACCCGCAACAGCCTCCTGTTGTATCTGTAACCCGTCCAAACACTTGCGGTGGAAAATATGTCTACAACTAAACAGCACCAATTCTCCGGCATCATCTGTCTTCTCCCCCCCTTCCCCGCGCTCCTCCCCCGCATCTTCCCCTGTAGCTTTGTCGGTGATAGTGGTAGTGGCAACCCTGGCTTTACTTTTCCCCCTAGCTACGGCGCTTAACGATCCATCGCTCTCCAGCCTCCGCTCCTCGCGCAGACTCTCGAGTCGCCGCTGGTTCTCGAGCCGAGTCTTTTCCCACGCGCTGTATATCCCGCCTGCCGCGCCGGCACCCCAGATCCGTTTCTTACAAACCTCACAGGACCTGGACGCAGGTCCCCAACCGCGTTGACGGAGGTGCGCGGCCTCGTCGACGTGGATGAAGAGATCCTTATCTAGAAGTCTATTTGCAAGGGAGAGGAGTTGCGCTTCGTAGAGGTAGGCTTCGAAGATATCGCCGAGGACGTTTCTTAAGTCTGTGAGAGAGGGGGAAGCAAGAGAGGCGCGGGAGAGGAAGGCGCGAAGGATGTGGAGGAATGACGTCTGCTGGTTTGACGAGGTTGTGGCGAGGAGGGCAGAGAACGTGTCTTGAACGAATTTTCGGAGGTGGATGAGGAACTTGGGAGTATCTAGTTGTAACCCGCTGGGATGGTCCGCGTTGGTGGTTATGGAGTGGTTGATGAATGAGATGCAGTTTTTTGCGATGCGGACGATGGTGTCTACGAGATCTAGCCACAGGAGTTCTTCTTTGGTGAGAGGGTCTTTTTCGGGGCGGCGTTTGTGGTTTTGTGGTCGCTGGAGACGGCGAAGGCTGCTCTTCATTTGGCCTTGACATAGCCAGACGCCGACTTGTGCGTACACCTGGAGTGATTCAAGTGATTCTATTGCTGCGTTGTTGCTGGGCTCGACGTCTTCGACACTCGGAGATGCCTTTAAGACCGCCACGAATGCAGTCTCGAGGGTTCCAAGGTGTAACAACAGCCTCTCCATTGCTTGCCGAATCTGTCCCTCACGAGCCATCAAGATGACAGCAGCATCCACGACACCATTGCTTTCCATGGCAGGCAAAACTTCTTCCAGTCGTAGATCACCGGACTGCAATCCGCCCACATACTGCGACACATGTTCCGGGTCGAACTCGCACATCAAACGAACATACGTTTCCACGAAGCTAGTATTCTGCATGATTGTAGGTTTGTTCATCTCAGGACGTTCGTATTTATTCGATGGCTCTAGGATTGTCCGTAGATACGAGAACTGTTCCTCAAGGCTGTCTTCAATTGCACTTAGCATGGCACCATGAAGATCTGGGGCATATGAATGGATGATTCGTGCCGTGCGGACCTCCCCAATATCGATAAGCTTCCGAGCATTCTGTTTAATCACAGTCTTAAATTCCCCTCTTTGTTTCTCGTTGAGGCCGCTCCGGGGACGTAAACAATCAGCGATGCAGTCGAATACAGCCTCCGGCGCTTCCTCGTCGTCAAAGTAGGCGTGCAAAAGCTTCGAGTACTGCTTGTCAGAACGGAATATAGACTTGAGAACTCTGAAGAAACCCGCACTCGTGAACAGTCCCACCAAACCATCGATATCTGGTGGGCGGTAAACGGTAAGCAGGCATTCAACGCTCAGTTGACAATCGTCAGCAATATCGTCCCCTGGAGGATTACAAAGTCCAACGAGAACCCGATGCAATGCGCTTCCGGGTAAAAGAATGAACTGCGGGAACTTCGGAAGATTTCTCGCAATGAACATATCCAGGTAGATTGTATCCTGGGGAGGGAAGTCGGTGGAGTTCATTACTTCGAGCAAAATGCTCACTATGTACTGTCGATTTACTGTACGTCCAAAGACTTGGTCTTCCCCAAAATCTTGCTTGCCTCCATTGACCAAGGTGTCGGCAGCACCAGTGAGAAAGGAGTCCTCGAAAGCCTCGTTGAGGGCGCTCAGAAAGCTTGGTGCATCATATTGGAGGATGAGTCGGAGATAGGGGAATGATAGTTGGGGCTCTGAATTTCGTTTTGTGAGAAAAGGTTTGCTGCCTTTTGGCCAGGTTATGGTCTGCCCGAGAAACAGAAAGTAATAGATTTGCGCCTTTGCGTTGGATGCTTCTGGCTCCATAAGGTCTTCGCCGGTGGGGTAGACTCTGCCAGTCAAAGTGTAAGAAAGGTACGGGAAAATTTTAACTGCGTTAACGGCATGCATGGAGTCTCCATTTTCATGCATACCGAGCTGAATTGGGGGCACAAGAAGCGTTAATAAGTCTATCATAGGTTTAATGTAATCCTTCAGAGCGCGGTTCCAAACATAAATCATAGCATCATAAAGTTGATGTTGCTTGCAAAGAGTCGTAACCTGGTCGATATCCAAGGTTCGAGTATCCATATGGCAGATCATCTCCTCTAGGCGACTCTCCTGCTCCTGTGACGTATAGTGGAAGATTAGGGCTTTGACAACTATTGGCGGTATAAATGATATCATGCGGTCGAGTATGTGAGGTTCCAGTGTTTCCAGAAATATTCCTACCGCACCCCCTTGCTCGAAATATTCAAACGCCTCGTCAAATAAGAAATCAGTACGATTCATGCTTAGGCAGGCATCGAAACAAGCAGTCGCTAGCTCTTGTAGCTGTTCATTCCCTAATATCTCTTTTCGCGGGGAACTCTGGTTTTTTCCAAATGCGTAGCGTAGGGATGCAGCCATCATTTCCAATAGCTTTTCTTCAACCATTGGATGTCTCACCAGCGGGTCTTCAGGCAAGCCAATAGTTAGCTTATTAGATTTACCGACATAGTAGGATGTGGCTAAGCAGATGGCTCCAATAAAGTCGCCAACTTCCATCATTGCAAGTAAACGATCGGCCCAGTTTGATAACGCTCCAACGGACATCTCATGTTGGCACTATCGCGGATGAGTTTCGTGAGCATTGCATGAGAGATACCCACCTACCAGAAGAAACACCCTACTTTTGTAGGTTTTGAAGTTATTGTAGAAAGCATCGGCGACATGTGAATGAATCGAGCCCTCTTCATCCATCCGATTTATCAGAGGGTGAAGGTGATCACCAAAGAGGTTCCTATGAAGAATACGTTTCGGCATTAGATCAAATGTTTCGGTCGCTCGTAGTGACACATCCTCGAGAATGATCAGGCGTTGAGTGACAGTTAGAACACCAATAATCTGCTAGGCGTTAGACATATTCAAGTACCAAACACCTACGGATAATGGACCTGTCGACTGAACCACTGCACTGCCACAATGGCCTCCTCACATTTATAGCGGCTCTGTACATGGAATTCGAGCGTAGGCGGTCGATTAGGATCTTCTGGCCCTTCAGCCTCGGGAGTTGAGAGCTCTAAGAGCGTCAAGACATTCGACCACGCATATGCAAGCCTTGCTTTTGAGGAGGCTGGCTTGTTGGAGGAGCCGGATGGGGTATGCTTTAACTTGACAGCTGGATACCACGCCAAGCACCCGCTCAAGGCACTCTCATTCGCAGTTTCTTTCGGTCGCACTGCTTTATGCTGGGTCTGAGCTATGGGAGTTGTTGAGACAATCACTAAAAGGTAGGGTGTAAGCATCGCCACTAGACCCATCGAATCCGTTCTCTCTGGTGAATTTCCCAACGGAAGTACAGAAAGCCCTAGAACAGAGCTAGGTTTTCGAGGACGACTCGTTGGAACAGTATCCACCGGGTATCTCCCTAAAATTCGTGCCGTCTTTACAGTCCTACCTACAGCGCCTAGACCTCGAGTAGCCAGATGTGAGAATGCCATTCCCTTATCATCTGCAGAAACCAGCGCTGTATGACGGGTGCCCAAAAACCCTAAATGTAGGACTGAAACTCCTTCGACATGGCCATCCTCCTTCCTATCTTCCATCTGATAAGGCGCGAGAGGCGGTATTTTCAAAAATGGCGAGGATGGCTTTGCCAGCTCCCATGTAAATATATGTCCATTAGCATGGCCGCCAACGATCGTTGTGTGGTCTGCAGAGACCGCTAGTGCAGTTATCGCGCCACATTCAACAGCTTTACGGGTCAGCCTACATGTATCTGCATGACGACAAGCCCGAAAGGATCCCAACCTTTGGTTCCTTGTCCAATTATCGATTTGAGGCTTTGAGAGTAGTCGAATACGAGTATAATGCCCTTGGTCGTGCCCAGTGCAATTGTTGCCGAAACAGCGATGCATGTTGGGGTTCCAAAACTTCTCTTCCCGGCTTCTGAGAATAACTGAGCCGTGATCTTCTTGAGCTTCGTCCAGCGAACGATATCCCATGGTGCGGAGCGGTCATCCAATCCCTCAATTCCCACATCCTCTGCCTTACTTCCCGCAGAGGATGTCCTCGAATGAATCCCCAACAGAGAAGGCGACAAAGCACGAGGTGATAATAGGTTGCTAGGGCCTGACGGTTGTAATCGAGATTGGAATCGACGGTCGAACGGTCGGAGTGAGGGGGAAGGTGAAAAACGTGAACCTAGCGCGCTTCCGGCGAATGAAGATGAAGTGATGGAACCCTAAAACAGCTGTAAGCTAGGCATAATGAAAACTGCCAGCGCAAATACATACGTGCAGTGAAGGCGTGTCGTCCGGAGTAGAGTAGGATCCTGCTGAGCTTGGTGCGCGGTTGGTGTCGGAGAGCACATCGATCTCATGACCATCCTCCACGGTCTTGAACTTCCGGAACGCAGACCCGTTTACAGGTAGCCCTGCTACGTCATCACTGCCCTCTTCTTCTCGAGCTTCTTGTAGATACTCCAGCATTCTGTCGCTTCTATTGCCAGAAGCGCCGCTTTCCCCAGCTTCTATCACCGCGCTGTCTAGCTTGTTGGAGTCCCCGGTCTCTTCATTGACCTTCGCCGTATCCCCGGCGTCTTGTTGTAGGACCGCCGAGCCCTCATTCTCATCCGGCATCAAGCTCATCGATGGGGTTTCGAACTCGTGTTCATTTCTTGAGTTGCAAGCTTAGCTCTATCGTTCCCCGTCGCCTTTCCGAGATCCTCAATCCGTGGACCAGGTTCTGTTGGCTGAGGAGAGTCGTAGGAAATGTTGTATGTATTGGGCGATGGCTCCTTGAATTCGACAATCACCGAGAATCCGAACTGTAGAAAGTAGGGTGCTGAGTAGCGCCGGCGGAAGGGTCCTTGGCGACTTGGTGACGCTACCCTAGGTAAGCGCATTAGTCTGAGGCGTCATTTTGCCAAGTCAATCGACACAAGAGTGAGAAACTACGGCTTCTGTGGTACACTCAGTTTACTCAATGGGACGCAAAGCTGCTCGTGGCCTATATTCCTCGACTTCCAATCCTACTATCGCCCACTCACCAAGGCATCTACTGCTCTTCCGTGAGCTTCAACAGTACAAACGGCTCTCCGCTTACATATAGGGAAGTTCGGAAACGGATTGACCAAAACGTTCGTTCACGACGCGCTAATGACTACCACTCGGACACTGTATCTCAAGCTCGTCTATTGCCTCTAAGACGAACTTATTAATACAATTGCTTCCCACCAAAACATCAAGAAACTAGACAACCAGCCTTGATCCTGATTAATATGATACAAAACTCGACTCTCCATTGTCTTGGTCAACGGTGACAATCTTGAGTCACGTATGTTGATTTCGATATTGGTCACGTACGAACCAGGTTGTCGAATATGAGGTTTCTGAACAATCAGGTACTGGCGGTTGGGTTGTTAAGGTCATCGCCCATGAATTAGATGCAGTACGGTTTCAGGTCTTCGACAACACCAATCTTTCCTTACTCACAGGCATTGGCCACGGTGATAGAGATACGAGTGATCATGGATATGGATCACAGACCGATATGGGAGATATTCGAGAAGGACGTAGGTGCAAGGAAGGTTTGAATTGGAGCTGGGCTAGATTAAGAGTGTTTTATGAATTTAAATATAAGAGCGAAGTGGAGCGGAGGAGCACTTAGTTCCTGCCGTCCCCGCCTTGCATACCGCGTGGCTTGGCAAAACGACTTGTTAAGTCTGGGCGTCCAGTCTAGCTATAGCATAACACAACTTGATCCATAAACATGGACGGCAATATTGTAGGACCTCAGATTCCCCCGCATATTCTTGCGAAACGGAAACGCGCCGCCGAAGAAGAGGCAGCTAAAGTTTCCACTGCCACCATCAAATCACCTGAAAACTCAGAAGACACAACAAAGAAGAAACGGATTGCAGGACCTGCGCCGCCGCCAGCGCCACTGGAGGAGCGACCACAAGGTTGTCCGAACGATGATTCTGGGGATGAGAGCAGCAGTGATGATGATTTTGGGCCGTCGCTGCCCTCAGTATCTCAGACAGAGGTGAGGAATAGACTGCTGCTTTTTGAGGTTTCAGCTAACGTCTATATCAGGAAGAAGAGGAGTTTGAAGCTCGACGACGGCTCGCGCAGTTTCAGAGTGTACAGCAAGAGGATGTGAACGACGGTAAGCCCAAGCGTGACGAATGGATGATTGTACCACCCAAGTCCGAAGACTGGGCGGCGAAGGTGGACCCTACAAAAATCAGGAACCGAAAGTTCCAGACTGGCAAAGGAGCAAAGGCACCTCAGAAATCTGGTGGAGATAACACACTATGGACAGAGACTCCTGAGCAAAAACGGCAACGTCTGGAGGACGAGGTCATGGGGCGGAAGAAACCAGCAACGCAAGATCCTGCTGACAGTAAAGAGCTCCTTAACATTGCTGAAGCCCAGGAGACAGCGCGGAGAATCAGGGAATATAATGTAAGGCATTGAGGTCTATATCCAGAATACTTTCATGATGCTAATGGGCTGTGTAGGAGCAAAATCGAAACAAATCTCTATACAATGAACACAAATCGCGAGCACGTATTGAGGAAGATGATCCCAGCAAAAGAGCATTTGACAGAGAGAAGGATATTGCTGGAGGCCGTAAAATTAACCACCAGCAAAAGAAAGAGATGTTAAACCGAGCGGCAGACTTTGGTTCCCGTTTCTCTTCGGGCAGTTATCTTTGAATTAGACTACTTCTCCTGTCTTCTCCGACACTCATTGGATACACATAAGGTTTTTTATTTGAGTATACGTAATATATCAAACGGCGGCTGCCACTGCTTTGTGGTGGGTTAACATGTTACATGTTGAGTTTCGAATATATGAGTCTACTTCTCTGCCGCGGGTTCCCCCATGGAATATCAGTCATGGACTTCTCAATAGATTTTGTTACATACGAGAGTATGATTGATGCAGAGCTGAAGTGAAGTGGTGAACATAAATAATAATGTTGACGTTGACTCGTCAGCGCTGAGGTCGTGGTGCTGAGTGAAACGAAACAAGCTCCTTGGTACGAACCTACTCAGCTATCTCAGCTGAAGCGTTTGGCATCAGATCCCTGTGTAGTGCGCATTACGATTTGGTGATTGTCGCGAACCTTCAACACCAACCCATCCCTCTCTTTGCCGTCCGCAGTTGTGGCGATTCGCGATTAGAGGATTTTCCTCGGTTGACGCCTTACTATCGCTCATTGGATCTTTCCCTTTCTTCATTTTCCCTTATCTCTTTGCCTTTCGCACTTTCTCAACGACGTACAGCCAGCCACTCAGCTAGCCGGCCATCAGCCATGTCGACTGGATCAAGACTGTCAGCACATGTCCTAAAGCGAGATGATGACACCTACTTCTATTCAGATGGAGACATCGCGAGTCCGTGGTACTATTCCGACCAAGCCTCTGCGATCAAATATGGAATTCTATTCAGCATTCTGGCTCTTGGCTTCATTATCATCTTCGGAAGCTGGTTCCATGCCCGTCGCCGGTTGAAGAAAGGGCTTCCACCGCTGGCTTACCACCGGGTACCTAACCGTGTCTTCAATTGCCATAGAACAAAATGCTAATGCGCATAATGCAGTGGCTTGTTCCCCGGCACGAGCGTGCCCGCTTCGAACCACATCTCCGAGAACCCGAACGGAACTTCACTTTCTATGGGCGACAAGACTACGACATGCACGCCGTACCTCCCCCCGTCTACAATCCAAACCTTCAACAGCCACCAGCATACTCTGGTGTTCCCCCGCCAGCTTTCACAAAAACGAATCCGTTCCAAGATCCCCAGCACCAGCAGCCTCCCTCGAACGGTGAAGGTAGCAGCCACATTACGCCGCCACTACCAGCACACAATGCTCCGCAGGCCGGAGTACCAGGCGGCTATCCTCCGTACCCTCCGCAATATTCGTGACGGATTGAACGGAGGTGATTTTTGCAATTTCGACAACGGTGTCAGGCATGCATAAAATAAAAGAAGGGTCTCTTATAAATAGTATATTGTGACTGTTGTCTTACAGCTAGAGTTCGGAAAACATCATCGACAGAGCATTTTCCCTTTTTTTTTCCCTCTCGTTTCGGCATTGACACCCCATTGTTTTCTTTATTATCGGGGAAAGGGAGGAGTTTGTCTTTTTTTTCTGCTCACACGCTTTTCATTGTTGTACCTTAGCTATAGGAAGGATTTCATACTGTAACATCATCTATCTGGCAGACAGGATGAGGGCTTTGGGATGATGAGATGTGGGATTGGGGTGCATATTATTCGGCTTGTTTCTGTTTTTGCGCTGGGAGACGTCACTGATAGATATCTTGATATATATTTACTGCTTTCTAGTCCGGAAAATGTGCCATGGTCGTAGAAATGCTCACTCAGTTGATTCATCAGGTTCTCGTCGTTCAAAGAAGTTTCAAGCCCCACCGACGATCACTCGGTATCTTGTCAATTCTCCCCGAGACAAAAATTTCTGTCTCATACTCGGGACTAATCTCCCGACTTCCCGTGGTTATTCCGCCCACTTTACAAACTGACTCATTACAACTCCTTGCCAAGCAGCAAGCTGTGTGACTTACCGGAAATAGCGAGAGTACGAAAGCAATGAATTTCTAGTATCTGCTCCCACCGGGCACATCTCTGCAAGCTGGGTTGGGGGATGCAAGCCTATTTTCGACGGAAAATCCCCAATTTTTATTCTAATTGATCAAAGTATATTACAATTGCTTCTAATACTAGACGCCATCCAATGCACGTAAATTTTCCAACCGGAGAAATTGCCGGCAGCACACCTAAGCCTTCCTCGTCCTCGTCCTTGTCATGTTCCTACTTGGTGTCTTCAATTTCTCCGGCACGCCTTCCTCGACGACCGGCAGTGCAGGCGTTTTATTCTTGCTCCTAGTGTTCCCGGCCGGTGTATCAAGCGGGGGAGCATCGACAATCGGCGGGGTAACCTTTGCCGGCAGATCTAGACTTCCCATCTTTGCCTCTTCCTCCTTGATGAGTTTATCGAGCATGCGCTTCTTTGCTGCCTGCTCCTGAGCCTTCTTCCTCAGCTTCTCTTTCAGCTCCTTATCCTGCTCTTCCTCCCCCTCCTCCTCCGTAGCCGGCCTCTTCTTTTTCTCCAGCGCGCGCTTCTTCGCAGATTCCTTCTCAAGGCCTTCGATCGTCTTCTCCGTAACTTTCCAGAGCTGCTTCCCAACTTCAGGGTCGGTGAGTTCCTTCTTGCGATAACTGGGACTCATTAGCGTGGGGGAGTATAGCTGTAGGATATGGAGGCATACGGGTGAACTTTACATTCCTTCAGCAGCTTTCCACCCTCGCCCGTAGCATAGTCTGGGCTCATTGCACCCGCCAAAAATGTCTGCGCCGCGCTCCGACTACTCTTCAACACCAACCACCACACCGGCCACGTCAGAAGATACAGTGCCAAACCCCACAGACTCCCCATCGACAGCCACCTCCTTGCGCCGGGAGTCCTGCTCAGTCCCGGATCAACATTGAAGACCTTAACATTCCCCGGCTCTCCATCCTTCCTTTCATACCCCGACAGCCTCCTCTGGAACTCAATACCAAATATCATCAGCGCCATCTTGGCCGCACCGTAGCACTTCCACGGCGCGTTCGCCGGATACTTCCTCCTCAAGAACTGAAGATCTCCTAGATCCAACTCCCCAAGGATATGCGAAGTGCAAGTCGCGAGCAGCACCCTCACATCGCGATCCGCGGGTTGCGCCTTCAACAGTGGAGCTAAAATATTGAGCAGGTGAAAATGAGCTAGGTAGTTGACCCCAAGATGCGCCTCGACGCCATCCTTCGTTGCGGTTCTCGCCACATAAGGAGGCGCCATTAAGCCGGCGCAGCACATGACCACGTCCAGACGTCGTGGTGGGGAATTATCAATGAACTTGGTCGCGAACCGTCGGATGCTGTAGAGATCCGCAAGGTCGCACTGTTCCGCATAAATGAGCTCGTTTCCGTGTCGGCCCCGTAGGTCTTCGATGTAGTCGGTCGTAAACACATCGGAGGTGTCTTTGACAAGAAGAATCAACTGTGCGCCGCGTGAAGCAAGGTCTTCAACCACCTCTCTGCCTATGCCCGACGTTCCTCCCTACCGTTGTTTAGTACGCGCATACACATAGAGAAAGAAACAGAATAAGAAATAGAGAGAAACGTACTGTTACAAGGACGACCTTGCTGTGCATAACCCGTTCTTGATTGTTTTGTGCGCCATCGAAGTAGAACCTGAGGATGATTACCAGCACAAGCCAAGGGATGAATTTGAGCCCAAGTGGGAGAAATGGAACCGCTTGGATTCCATTGTAATAGATCTCGCCGAGAATATGGAGCGGCATTGTGAAATGTGCAAACGGATGTAAGGTGTTCACGAATAAATCGACTACTAGCGCTTTCACATTTGCCAAGACAAGTGTTATCCTGTCGCGTTGATCATAGTAAATCACCCACATCACGACAGATCGCGGACAGCGATTTCACTTCCATCGACAGTTGTAGCCACTAGCCATCTATTTTGGAACCCAAGAAAAACCGTACAGAACCGTTTAGCCTTTTCCATGGAGTAAGTATCGTAAATCATATCCGATCCAACACCCCAACCCAATCCGTTTGCCCCTACCAGTCATCGCCTCGTAACTACCTAACCTAGCAGCCAAAATAAAGAGCCGACATACAACCGCCTGGCATCGGCAGAAAAGTAGAAACAACTTTTGTAGAAACACCCAAGAAAAACCGCAAATGAGACAAGAAGGAAACATAACATTAATAGAAAGATGATGACCAGTTTAACGAGTAGACATAGCTAGATAAAGGGGTTAGTAACGTATTCTGACGCGTAAGTCAGAGATCAGTGGCACATACCCTTTGTGACGACACGCTTGAGGGCAAGCTCCTTCTTCTTCAAGTCCTCGTGACCAGATTCCTCAATCTCGAGCTGGGCCATCGCATCGCTGAGGGCGGACTCAATCTTCTCGCGGGTACCGCGCTTCAACTTCAAGCTCATCGTAGGGTCGCTGACGATCTCCTCAACGCGAGAGATGTAGGACTCGAGTTGTTGTCGGGCCTCGTGCTTCTTGGAGAAAGCATCATCGGTAGACTTGAATTTCTCGGCATCAGCAATGGCATTCTCGATGTCGGTGGTAGAAAGCTTTCCAACAGAGTTGGAGATGGTGATATTGGCGGAACGGCCAGTCGATTTCTCAGTGGCAGTGACTTTCAAGATACCATTGGCATCGACCTCGAAGATGACCTCAAGGACAGCGTCTCCGGCCTTCATGGGAGGGATAGGAGCAAGAGTGAATTCTCCGAGGGAGGTATTGTCCTCACAGTTGACACGCTCACCCTGGTAGACGGGGAACTGCACAGTTGTCTGGTTGTCGGCGACAGTGGTGAAAGTTCGCTTCTTGAGGGTAGGTACAGTAGTACCACGGGGCACGACGGGAGCAAAGATATTACCTTCCATGGCGACACCCAAAGAGAGAGGGCAGACATCCAGCAACAAAAGGTCAGCGGTCTCTTCTGAGGTGGCCTTTCCGGAGAGGATACCAGCCTGGACGGCAGCACCGTAGGCAACAGCCTCGTCAGGGTTGATGCTCTTCTCGAGCTTCTTGCCGTTGAACAAATCGCTCAACAGTTTCTGAATCTTAGGAATACGGGTGGATCCTCCAACCAACACAACCTCATCAACCTTGTCCTTGGGGATACCGGAGTCCTTGAGAACCTGCTCGACGGGGGCAATGGTTTTCTTGAAGTGGGCAGCATTGACGTCTTCGAAACGAGCACGGGTGATGGTAGCATTGAAGTCCTCACTGCCGGCCAGAGAGTCGATCTCAACAGAGGTCTGGGTAACAGAAGACAGAGTGCGCTTGGCACGCTCGCATTGAGATCGCAGACGGCGGAGAGCACGGGGGTCGTCAGAAATATCTTGCTTTGTCTTTTTCTTGAACTCGGCCTGGAAGTGCTCCAAGAGAGCGGTATCAAAATCCTGTCCACCCAAGTGGGTATCACCGGCGGTAGCCTTAACGGTGAAGACACCACCTAAACAATGTCAAAATGAGGATGACGTTGAAAATGATAAGACAACATACCCTGGATGTGAAGAAGCGACACATCGAAAGTTCCTCCGCCCAAATCAAAGATGAGAACGTGTCTCTCCTTACTGGACTTTCCGGCACCCAAACCATAAGCAATGGCAGCAGCAGTGGGCTCGTTGATGATACGGAGAACGTTCAATCCGGCGATGGCACCAGCATCTTTAGTGGCCTGACGCTGGTTGTCATTGAAGTATGCAGGTACGGTAATGACAGCCTTCTCAACAGTCTGGGCCAACTTGGCCTCAGCAACCTCCTTCATCTGTAGTTCCAAAATGGTTAACTAAAATGTCTAGAACTAAACTATGCATTTGGCGCAAACCTTGATCAAGACCATGGAGGAGATCTCTTGAGGAGAGAACTGCTTGGTCTCACCCAAGTACTCAACTTCAATCTTGGGGTTTCCATCAGAGTCGACGACCTTGAACGGCCAGCTCTGAATGTCCTTGGTGACTGTTGGATCATCGAACCGGCGACCGATCAATCGCCTATGGTCCAATTAGTAATTGGGCCCCCTTTTTTTCTTTTCAATAGACCACCCCGGGAGCTGATTTGTAAAGCAGCGGAAAACGTACTTTGCGTCAAAGACAGTGTTGGTGGGGTTAAGAGCGGCCTGGTTCTTTGCGGCATCACCGATTAATCGCTCCTTGTCAGAGAAGGCAACGAACGAAGGAGTAACACGGTTACCCTGCTCGTTGGCGACTACGGTGAGGAATTTCTGTTAGTTCGTCTGGCGCACATATGGGCAAAAAGCAGTCTCAGGTGTGGTGATAGTTGAAGAATATCGGTGGGAAGGGTTACGAACTGATCTCGACACCGTTACCCTCGTAGACGGCGACACAAGAGTAGGTAGTACCTATATTTCAAAAAGTTAGAATTAACAATTTAACCAAGCGAATAAATTTTTTTGAGTCCATTGAAGAACTGTGGGGACGACGTACCAAGATCGATACCGATCGCGCCCTCGTAGGTTCCCTCAGACATGATGGAAGGATATGTGGGGTATAGAGATGTGGAGGAAGGTTGTGGTGGGTGGTGGGTTGTGGTGCCTGGAGGAGGAGAGAAGGACGAAGAGAAGAAATCTCAAGTGGGTTGGTTTTTTGTGGGCAGCTTTTTCGGTTTTGGCCTGTGTGAAAAACTAAGTGTGAAAAAGCCAAGACCGACAGACCTAAATGGAGGGGCAACGTCTCAGCCCCACTTCTCTTGCTGCTTGACCAGCTTCACGGTACATACAGGCTGGAACCCGTTAACCTTGCAGACTTTGGGCCATTCTGCAGTGGATAGATGGATGCCTATATCACTCGGTAGACGGTGTATGCAGTGGGATTATTATTATTCGGTTGGAGATTCCCATCACGAATCCCCAAGTTCAGCTACACACGGGCATTAAAATAAGCTGCGTCTCTGCCAAGCAGAATAGCATGAGCTCCTAAATAAAATGGTATCTAAACCTCCATCAGTGCCTTCAACGCCTCAACGCCTACTCCCAAAACCTCTGGCTGTCTGGTGCCTTTCAGTGCCCCCCTCAAAACATCAATGCCTCCCTCGACCTTCACCTTCGCTCCGTACTTCCCTGAGCCACATACTAAATTCCTAAGCACCACCACACCTCTGTGTCGAATCTCCTCATTGTCCTCCGCCACCATATCTAGGACAATCTTGATCCCCCTTTCCCTCCCCACCACGGCTTCACAAGCCTTATCCCACTCTGTCAACATAGCAACAGCACCCCCAGCCGCCCTCCGCGTTGCAAAGTCCTCCGCATCAGCCAACGCAAGTAGAATATGTAATCGATTGCTAGCAGCCTTTGAGCCATCTGCAAATTTGGCCACACCGGTTGGCGAAGCCATGAGGTTGCACACAAGCTCGACGGTGGCTCGTTGGATCATGACATTATCGTGCAACAACAACTCTTCGACTTTGGTCCAGCCGATTCGGATAATATGTTCCCTAATGCTGTCCTCGGTAGAAGCAAGATTGGTAAGTGCAAGCAAGCCTTCAAACATGGGCAACAAGTCTTTTTGGTCTTCTGTATCTTCCAGGAGACTGAACAGCGGCCGAACGGCGGAAGATATTGCGAGTTGTGATGAAAATACGTGGGAAGGATTGACAGAAACGAGTATCCTTCCTAGGGCGTGTGCAGATGTTTGCCGTAAAGAACGGTCTTGCACGCTGGTACCGGAAGCGGAGGAATAGAATTGAAGGCAGAGTTTGACACCTCCTTGGGAAGCTATCAATCCGCGGTGTTTTTGATGCTTTGACAATGAAAGGAGGATGTCGGATATAATTCTGATTGCATTCGGTGTGATTTTCTTGCTGCATGCCACTAGCGCAGGAATGATACTTGCATCAATCAATACCTTACACCGTGGCGTAACTCTCTCCTCTTTATCTTCTGGGTCTGGTCCGACCTTGGCTCCTGGTTTGGTCTCGGCATAATTCTTCAACTCGGCAACCTTCCGTTGTTCCTCGGACAGAATTGGTGGATATACTGTAAAATTCGCAATAACTGTTAGTGCCCCAAACATAACTGTTGGCTTTCCCATCGACAATTTCAAGGTCTCCACTAAGCTCTTGACAAAGGCCTGATCTCGAATCAACATTTCTTTAACTGAACCCTTCAACGATGTATAAGCAAGTCCCTCCACCGAAGAATCCCGAACTTCAATATCCTCTTTCAGCATCATGCCCTTGAATACACTGGCAAGTTTATCCACATCTTTCTGTCCTACTTTCTGTCCATCTCCCGGCGTATATTTTACTTTCGCAAGTACTACAGCGGCTGTAGACTTCCCCGAATCCCCACTCTTAACCAGCGCCTCTAAGTAGTCACCGCAATGCGTAGCAATGGCAATTCTACATGCCTTGTCGACGCAAGCGGCGCTCAACATCTCCAATGCCAAAGTTTCTACGTCGATGGGCCGGGCTTGAAGCGAAGGCACTAACCCCTCGATGAAACCCTCCGTCAAGAATAACTCTGCAGCAAACTGTGGCACTAGCGGAAAGATTGCCGCCGCCACTGAGAAGGCCGATCGTAGGTCATCATCACCTTCTGCTGATAACCGAGACGCCATGAATTTGCCAACCATGCTCTGTCCGATGTCTCCGGAGGTTTCTACAAACTTTGCCGTCGCGAGGGTAACATGAGAGCGTAGGTCCGACGGCGAATTCATATCTAGAAGTCCTAGTAACTGTTCGAGTCCGGCCTGGTTCACATAGGTGTGTATCTCTTCCGCCCTGCTCGCCAGCAACCTTGCAACAGACCGAGCAATACACGCCGCCTCCCCAGCACTTAGCAGTGACAGAAACCATCTGAAGCATTCTCGCAGGCATTTCGTATTCCTCTCGGTAGATTGCCTCCATGCCATTGAGTCTAGAAGCACCGTGACCGCTCCGTCGATGGCGTCGTCGCCAAACCTTTCAAATAGTAGGAGTACATCCTCGTGGTTATCGCTCAATCTGTCGGCAACATGTTCTCTTGCTCCCCGTGAGACTCGTATTATCTCTCCGACCAGCTTCCCAGCCAGAGGTGAGGGCAGATCATCGACTCGGGATCCCAATAACTGTATACACTCTACCGCCGTGTCTGTTCGTATAGAAACATTTGGGTCTCGTAAGAGCCGCAATGCGTCCTGGCCGACTGCTGCATCTCCGTCGATAGCGAATTTGTGGATAAGCCTTGAAACCGGTGGGATGTTGGCGTCTTCTTGGAGCGCGTGGAAGGCAGAGAGGACGATAGGGTTTCGGGGAGCTAAGCTCAATGCTTCACGAAGTAAACGGACTGCATCCTAGTGAACATGAGAGCTGGTTAGGAAACGTTCAGTGAGAATAATACCTCTCGTCGATTTGCTCCGAAGTGCTCAAGTGATTTCGAGGCCAACTCCGCAGCACGAGTCTCGTCGGGGTTCATTCTCAATTGAAATCTGTTTTGGGCGGAGGAGGGGGGCGGCTCAAATAAGTGTGGGGCAGCACACTAATTTATGACCACGTCCAGCTTCCATCCAAGACATCCTATCACCACCGACGACTCACCACCACCCTCACTCTTACCTCTTACCCTCACAATGGAGACTGTCGATGCCAGCCATCACTACGGTCAGGGTGCTGCTGGTAATTCCATCCTCTCATTTGAACCCCATTTCCACCGCTAACACCAGTCATAGAGGACAAGCCATCGCTGCTCGTCCTGATCCTTGACACAAATCCCTACGCCTGGCAGGAGCTGCACTCCCAGCTTCCCATTCAAACCGCGCTGGCACACATCCTCCTCTTCCTCAACGCGCATCTTTCCTTCTCACACGCCAACCAAGTAGCCGTAATCGCGTCGCACACGAAGGAAGCGACCTTTCTATACCCTGCGACCACTGCCACCGCCGTCCGGGAGCCCTCTGCTGACCCTTACCGCGATGCCAACAAATACCGTCTCTTCGCGCAAATCGAAGACGAAGTACAAGCATCCCTGCAGGAACTCCTGGCACACACTTCAGCCAATGCACTCAGCGGCACCAACGAGACGATGATGGCTGGCGCGTTGTCGCTAGCCCTCGCCTACATCCACCGTGTGTGCAACGCCGACAATATAGATGTAGGGACAACGCTTCCACGGCCCGGAGATATCCCGCGGCAAGACGTAGCATCAATGAATGCGCGGATTCTTGTCGTCTCCGTCTCGGGGGATCTTGCGAACCAGTACGTTTCTGTCATGAACTCTATCTTTGCCGCGCAGCGCCAGCGCGTTCCAATTGATATCTGCAAGATCGCCGGAGACACTGTGTTTCTGCAGCAAGCGTCGGACTCTACAGGTGGAATCTACATGCAGCTGGAACATCCAAGTTCTCTGTTGCAGTACCTTCTCGTAATCACCCACTCCCCGGATTCTTAGATTTCAAAGTTGACCGAAATGTAGTCGTGTTTCATATCCGATCCCGCAACCCGCCGCCACCTGATACCACCATCACAGGTCAACGTGGATTTCCGCGCCGCTTGCTTTTGCCACAAGAGAGTGGTGGATATCGGTTTTGTGTGCTCAATTTGTTTGTCCAGTCAGTTAACCCGTACCTCCATTCGTCCCCTATCACCACCCCTTGAAGAACTCTCGAATGTGCATGAGAGCGATTTGCGCAAGGATTGGGAGATGAGGAGGGGAGATGAGATGTGTTGCTTCAACAGCAATTCCAATGTCTCGAATAATAGCAATCTATCCCTGCCAACTGAAACATCTTGGGAGAACACGGTTCAAGATGACTTAACCCCCGAAGGCGAGGCAATAGTCCAATGGTGGCTGGATTATGGAGACCACTACATGAAGCTTGAATTCGAAAAAGCTCAAAGACAAGATTGACTTGAGCAGTTTGCCCCATCTCACAATGAGGGGAGGGGCAATAAATCCTAGGGGATGGACTGAAGCCTGCCATCTGCCGTCTCATTTCTAGCTAAGTACAGTTACTAGAACTAGGGCACAAAAACTGACAATTCACTTTTTTGCAATCCGCAACAGTCTTCTGTTCCCCACCACCGGGTGCAATTTGTACCACTTGCAATACAAAACTCGACGTTACGGCTCTCGGAAACTACGGAGGCAAGCCTGCCGTTGTTCTTGTGAAGAAGAAAAAGGCCAAAAAGGCCAAAAAGGCCATTAACGATACCGCTACAAGCAGTACCCCCGGAACACCCGCAAGATGAATAATTAAAAGACTGCGTCCCAAAGCCAGACCTCGACTATAGAGGAGTCGTAAGACACGATTCCTTAGGAATTAACCCTCCTATATAATTTCATGAGCTTGGAGACAATGATGACCTTTCACTATGCTTACGTTCTTTTCTGTTATCCTGTACAATGACTTTGAGTCTGTACCATTGGTGTCTTTCTGGGTGTCTTGGCTGGAGTTCTATCTATCGAAAACAATGGGGCTTTCTTTGTTTCAGGCGTGGTTATGTTGGGTGGATCTGCACTGGACAGCCACCCATGCAAGCTTTTGGGTTCCTCTTGTTCCGTGACATGGCGGTTTGCGGGTCCTTCATTGTAGTGCTCATGTGTGCCAGTGCCTGTTGCCCAGTCAGCATGGCAGCGTAGAATAGCTCCGGAAAATTACCATGCTGTCCGTGGTGTGTCCGTAGATGAAGTGAATACGCTTATTCTCAGCCTTCTTGTCGAACTTAATAGCCATGATTCCAACCGCCGAGGACATGTTGGATTGCTGAACGATAGTAGAGCCTGTCACCAGTTTAATGTCACCAGTGGTAGTAGGTCGTAGTTCGGAAGCAAACCCATAAAATCGCGTTCTATAGCGGCCTGTAACCCGGCAAATTCGTCTTCGGACTCAAACATTCGCTCGACAGCTTTAGATGCAATCATTGTGTGGGCCATTTGCTCTCCCGTACCTAAAACCCATAGGACATCAGCGGAGTCCAACCGCCTATACTGTGGATTCCATACCAGAGCAGGTTGAAGCCACCACAGTACCATCCTCATCAGATCTAATCCACGTCCCTACACCAATCAAGGCGGCAGGGCCGACCCTGCCTCGAAACTTCATACCAATGCCTCCCGAACTACTTCCGGCAGCAACTCGACCCCACCTATCAACGCAAATAGCTCCAACGGTGTCCGTGACAAGGTCCTCATCTTCCGGTACTGTTTCTGTCTTCTTCGATTCCCCTTTGGTAGCAGAATATGTAGACACTGTTGTGTCGGTAGAGTTACGTCGTACCTGACTCCTCGATCTTGACGACGACCGGTGGGAGAAGGACTGTGCCCGAGCTGATGATCGTGGGCCAGCATCCAACTCCCTCTTCCATTTGAGCCATCGCTGATGTGCACTGTAGCTGACCAATTGTTCGTTGTTGATTGTGGGAAAGTGGAACTGAGCAGCATACGATCTGGCGCCTGGACCAGCCAGGAGGATTGGTGGTACCCTCTTCAACGACATGGGTCGACGACTGTTATCGAGAATCAGGCGGGCGAGGGCCGAGGGATTTTTAAAGCCTGCAAGTAGGATTAGAAGTGGAGAATTGGAATAAAGTCGAGAAGGCACGCACTATCCACAGCTCCTACAGCACCAGACCTTCCGCTCTCCTCCATGATTGAAGCATCACACTCCACAATCCCATCCAGAGATAGATTGCTTCCAAATCCGGAGTTTGTAATTTCGTTGTCTTCCAGACTTCTAAGAGCCATCTCCACACCATCCACAGCGGAACCACCGTTGCGCAGAAGCGCCATAGCCGCCTTGCAAGCCCTAAAATAAGCAGGAGTTTGTTAGCTGTCATCTTGCAATGGTTACTTCTGAAGAGATAGTTTACTTACATAGCACATGCCCGGAGATGCTGGGGTTCGTTTGTTTGTGAGTGATAACCAGCTCCAGCGTGGACAAAGATGCAAGACCAATCAACAGAGGTACTCATTATCACCTTTCCGGGGCAAGTGAGCGAAATATAAAAAGCGAATGTGCTATCAAAGCAGCAGTTAAAGCAGCAATCAAATCAAACAACGGAACGGGGGGGATAAAAATGGATTAGGAGGAAAAGGTAAGGGAGTTAGTTTGTGTTTTGATAGGAGACTAGCACAGCACCTTTAAAGGTATGGCATTTGTGAGGAGGCTCTTATTAACTAACAGCGGGACTTCCCAGTGGCTTTCATCCAACCTGGGTTCTCGATGTCCCAAATGTACCGCCGAATACCGCGTTCGTTCTGTAGCGAATGGTTTTTCAGTGCTTCACCATCGATATGAGTACTCCCCAACTTCTAGATTATCCACAGCTGTAGTCTTTAATCATACACATCCCGTCATAGCCAGCAAACTATCTATAGCCAATTTAAAACATGAAAGAAAGAAAGCAGATCCCCGTATGCATAACAAAAGCTTCCCAATGATGGTATTACCTCTCCTCCACACCCTACTCCTCGTCTTCGTCCTCATCCATACCTTCCGCCACATCCACTTCAAATTGCTGTTCCTGATCCACGCCGACATAGCTGTCGCTCATTAACGATAGCGTCAACTTCTTCTTGCCAGGACTTGGCACGACGTACTCCAACCGAACCTCCAATCGTCTCTGGATTGTAACCTTCTTGATCGCAAGCAAACTCTTGGTCTCCTCCTCTCCCACCACAAGCCACCAATTCTCCATCTTTGTACCCGGGTAGAAGGGCGCATGAACGGTTGTGTCCACTTCTTCGTCCTCATCTACATCCCGCTCGATTTTAACCTTGATATAGGCAGGAGATCCAGCTGTAACATCCTCATCTTCAAGTTCGTGCTCCATGTCGATATTCGGGTATTTATTATTAGTGAAATTAGCGATATCAGCGAGCTGTCGCTGGTTGAGATCGAGGGCTTTAAGAAGGCTATCGCGGGTAGCATCATCTGCCATTGCATCCATAAACTCTAAAATATCCTTAACACTGCAGTCACAACCCCAATTAGCATTCCATATAATTGATGTCAGTGGTAGAGTTGGAACATACCCAGCTTCGTTGGCCTTGCTGACGAGCTCCGGTCCAAAGTAGGGAGTCTGCTTCAAAGGACTGTCCCTGTCCCACATGGCCTGAACAACCATCTGGCTCATCTCCATCGCATTCATGGCGTTCAGATGTCCCTCCGAACTCAATACATCCACACAGCCACTCAACAAGTTCAGGATCCTGCTGAGGACAAGCTCTTGGTCCTTTGCGAGGTCCGCCGGGAGTTGCATCCTTGAAAAGTGTGCCTGCACCAATGCAAAAGCCTTGAAGTGAGGGCTTTCGTAGTTGGGCTCGGACATCTTGACAGGCACGTTGTCGTAAATCCGTCGGAGCACACGATCCTCGTGTCTTCTGACCTGGATGAGCTCGAACTCGGTGGCTGATGTGACGATTTCGAGAAGACCCTTGAGCTTGGTACGGCCAGTAAGCGAAAGCAAGAATGTCTGCATGGTGATGAAGGAGATATTGTAATAAGCTGCAATCATAGCTGGGTGGAGTGGTGTGACGGTATCATCCTCCTCGTCTACGTCGACGATCTTAGCCTCCGCGAGATCCTTCAGGGTATTCTCGACCATTTCTGACAGATGAGCACTAAGGCCATCATGAGAGGTATCTGTCAAACTATAGAAACTCGGGTTCGCCAGAAGTCGGCGGTAAAAGTAGGTGTAAGTAGACCAATCCACAGCATCCTGGGTCGAAGCGATGGTAGTAGTACTGACTTCAGCGACGAAAGCATCATGAAGATATGCCGGAAGATGACTTTCGATCGGGAGGGCTTCGTTCAGGAACTTGCGGTAATAGTCCTTTTTGACTGCAGGAGTCATAAGAATAGCCTTTCCAAATTTATCCTCACCTGGTCGTGACGCCTTTCCGAACATCTTTAGAACTTCACTGAGGGGATAGTCAACATAGCGATGCTCGCGTCCTTCGAAAAATGATGTGCCCATGACAATTACAAGGTGGGCAGGAGTATCTAACTCCCAGCAAACATCTCTAGAAGCCAGTAAAACCTTGATAGCACCGGAAGCGAATAACCCCTCCACAATCCGCTTGTCAGTCTTGCTCAGGGCCTCATGGTAGTACCCGATGCCGTGAGACAAACTCTCTGCCAATGCACCCTCCTGGATGCGGTTCAGATGAGGTCCGATGTCCTCCAGAGCCACATTTCTGAATTTATCCTCCTGATCGTCTGCAACGCAATAAGAGAGAAGATCCACAGCGGTCGATCGGCATTGCCTCCTACCAGAGACGAAAACGATGACTGGCTTCTCAGGTGGAGTTACACAAATGGCGACATAAGTCGGCTTTGCCATAGCCATCATCAGCGACGGGAAATGTGGGATAGTGAATGACTGGATGTGGATTTCCAAGGGAACAGGCCTAGAACTAGGCGAGAAGTTATAGATAGTGTGCTTATCGGCTCCGATCCACTCCCCAAGATCCCTGGGGTTTGACAACGAAACACTGAGTGCAATAATCCTCAGTGTATTCTCGGTTTGTACCGCCATGTACTGCATTCTGGAGACGATGATCTCGTAGATATATCCATTTTGGCCACCCAACATGTGCAAGTCATCGGCAACGAAGAGCTCTACTGCCTGGACATTTTTTCGTCGCTGCCACTGCCTGGAAATGAGATCCCATTGCGTCGGCGTGGCGAGAATCAAATCGCCCTTTTCTAGAAGCTTGAGGTCCGCACTCGTCTCACCCGTCAACTTGACGATCTCCTTTCCACCGCCCAGACTTCCCAGCCTCTCCTGCCAATCTTCATGCCGTTGATCGACAAGTTCCTGGAATGGTGCAATATAAACTGCTTTTCCAGGTTCTTCTTGTAACCAATGACGAAGCAACGCAAATTCCGCACACACTGTCTTCCCACTACCGGCCGGTGCACCGACAAATACGTTATCGTCGGTATCGAACAAGCTCTTAAACACCTGAGTTTGAATCTTATTAAAATGTCGCCAATTAGGGTAAAGCTTGATGTAGTCCCTCTTCTTCAGAGCCTCTACGGGCAGTGGCACCAAATCCAGTAGCTGTGTATGGGGTGGAAACTTCTCCGGCAGAATCAGCTTTCTAAAGGAGACAGCCAGCTTTGTCTCGGAGTGCATCCATCGGTCTGAGATAACAGTAATGAAATAATTCGGTGGCATGGGCTCTGTCATGGGTACAGTGAACTCGACTAGATGTTCGTTGTTTTCCGATTCGGCATAATTCTTTCGAAGAACAAACAGGTCGTGGAACAAGATATGTTCACCATCGCAATCCTCGACCAAAATCCAGAACTGTTCTGCAGTTCCATGGTAGGCATCGTCCCATATAAACTCGGGAGTTATCGTAAGCTCTACTCTCAACATACTCCTGGTTATCGGCTGAAATTGGGCTTGTACATCTAGTCTGGGGAATCTCTCCACGAGACTGTGCACCAGTTTTCCAGTCCGAGAGCTACTACCGAACAGTTCAGTAAAGTGGGGAACATCCATCGTAAAGTACTTTGACCATGTAAGCTGTGCCGCACGTTCTGCCTGGGTGACAATCGGTCCAAGCTGGTTGGAAGGTATGGGAAATTGCCGCAAAGGCGACATTGTACGCCACATGCGCTTCTCCGCCATTTTGCAGAGATCCAGCGCAGTCTTTGCAACAGAGGACCATCCACGCTTTAGACAAATCTCAAAGATCGCCCGGAGAATACGACCAGCGGATTGGGTGACGTAAACCATGTCCGCCATCATTGCCAGTCCCTCCAGGCCTAGTCGTGAGATATACGCTTGAAGAAGGACATTAATCTTGGCCTGCGGTTCTTCAATACCCTCCTTTACCGGTATTGGCACCCGAGCAAGTAATTTCGACAACTCTAGTTTCTCCTCAGACCGCACTGGAATGTACTTAAACTCCTCACTTAGCGCAAACACACGGAAAAGTTCAACGGTCGATAGTTGTGGTTGGAGATGGGTGTTGTAGGTCAGCATCGAGTTATACGATATGTAATAGTGACTGGCTATCCGTCCCAGTTCTGTAGGCTGAAGCTTTCCGGTTTTGCGGTCGTACTTGATGAGGTTGCACTTCTCCAATATTATAGCCGCGGAGTGAATTAGGTCGACACGCTTCTGTTCCAACGACACATCATCTGCATAGTCCGCACCAACGCCATATAAACCAGGCGATCGAAGCATACGAACATACAGATACGTGTATCCCAGCCATTCAACCGCATCATCTCTGGTCCGGACAGTTCCAAGTACGACTTCAGCGTTGAGATTGTCGGCCAGTTTGCGCATGAACTGAGACTCAATTGGCAACTGCTGATTTAACAAGCTGAGATAGTACTGCATCTCAGACTGTGTTGTTATAATAATACCTTCTCCGTAAGTATCAAATTGGGGTCTACCTGCCCGACCAAGCATCTGAAGAACATCCTGAGGACTCAGTTCAACCCAGCTACCTTTCTCGGGAGAGTATATCTGGGTACCCTTGATGATGACCGTGTGCGCAGGAAGATTGACACCCCATGCCAAAGTTGCCGTACAAACTAACACCTGAATAAATTTGTCGTTGAACAAATCTTCAACTGTGGTCCTGTCGGCTCTGCTCATACCAGCATGATGGATGGCAAAACCATATGGCAAAAGATCCTTCAGATTTCCATCAGTAGCCTGGTCGGCTTCGTGCTGTAGAAGTTCCCTAGTACCAGCGTCACTCTTGAGGATTTGCTGAATCGTTTCCAACTCCAAAGCCTTGTCTCGAATGTATTTGGCTGTCTTAGCCGTTTCCTTTCGAGAGTGAACAAATATGAGCATTTGATTGGAACCGGCTTGCTCGATGACTTTCGTGTAGCAAACGTCGTTCATGGTCTGGAGTTGTTTAATCGCCTTTTTGTCCGTGACACCAATAAACTCCTGCTTGAGTGGGCATGGTCTGAATGTACTGTCGAAGTGAAATAGGCCTTTTGTGGGGTCCACTTGTAGGAAAGTCGCCACATCGCGATAATTGGGGAGCGTTGCCGACAACCCTACCAACCTTACTGGTTCCAATGTTGTCTCCATCTTGCGGATAGTTCTCGAAACGATGGACTCGAGAACCGGCCCACGTTCATCGTGTAAAAGATGAATCTCGTCAATGATGATCAAGCAAACAAGGTTGGTGTAACTCAAGTCTGTGGCCTTTCGAGTGATGACATCCCACTTCTCTGGCGTGGTGACAATGATCTGGGTATCTGCGATCTGCTGCTTGGTGAGTTGTCTGTCACCGGTGAGCTCGGAAACCCTGATGCCATATGGTTCCAGCCTCTTGCCAAAATTACCGACTTGTTCCTGAACCAATGCCTTCAGTGGTGCGATGTAGACAATCTTGAAATCGTCCGTCTTGATAACACCAGTCACAGGGTCCCTATGCTTTCCTATTTCGCGAAGAATACTCAACATAGAGACGTTCGTCTTTCCGGATCCAGTGGGAGCGCAGACAAGCATGTTCCCATCATCCTCAAATGCTGTGGGATAACAACGCGTCTGGACTCTGTTGAGTGTAGGGTTACTCTTGAAAGGTCCCTGGGCCCATTCCGGCATTGAAGAGACCTGGATCAGCTTAGGTTCGTTAGAGTCGACTTTCCTCTTTGGTGCAGGGACATGAATCTCTTCATATCCCTTAAAAGTCCGCTTGGTGGACCCTTGAGGAAGTTTGACGCTAGGATTTGTCATGAGATGGTTCCCCTGTTCGAATATCAGATTTTCCAAGTCGATGGCCTTGCGAGGTTGTAGACCCCCTGTAAGACCCCCCTCGTGTTGGACTTGTTTCTCTGGGCCAGCGGGAAGCGCAGATGCCGGAATATCGATATCCATCAAGTCCGCCTTCATCTTAGTGGCTTTACGCTCCGAAGCTTGAACCGTTCTTCCTCGCAGTTCCTCCAGAATACTGCCGTAACCTTGCTGCACCATTTCCTTCTCAATAGCTATTCGCTCTTCAGAACCTTCCCCAGCTCGAGCAAGCTTTGTACACCACACTATTTTGGCTTGGTTCTTCTTCAGAACTTTTACCATGTCAAAATGCTCGAAGTCGAAGAGCTCCATCAGGTCGTTCTCTACCTGTCGCTCTGACTCAGGTGCCGAAAGGATATCAAACGCAGCCGCCGTCTTCATTGCAGCAAGATGAGGATCCGGGTGTAATGATGATATTTGACGTTGTAACCAGTAGGCATCAATGTCGCTTGCCGGCACAATATCTTTATCCACTGCTTGCTTTCTGTCTTTCCTCTTCCGGCTATCCGCACCAATCACCAAGCCATCATCGTCACCATCTTCACCATCTGCGGCGGGCTTTTCAGTCGCGTCCCCCTCTTCCTCTTCCCCAGCCCCAGCTTCATCGTCAGATTCGTCATCACGAACAACAAACTGACCAACACCATCATCCTCGTCGTCGCTTTCATCCTCAAACACCACCGCGACTCCCTCTCTGTCATCAATCTCTTCCTCCCCACCTGCTCCGTCCGCTTTCTCCATATCTTCATCTTCATCCCCGGCATGGTAATCGGTGATCTTCTTTGACAAGCTGATAAGATCTGAGAACTTTTGGCTTTCCATTTTATCACCCAGGATATCATCAATATCTCTCTTCTTGTCAAAATCTTTCTTTGATCCATCCGGGTCTTTTAAAATCTCCAAAACCGCATCCGCTGCAGATCGCACGACTGAGTGAGGTACATCGCCCAAAATCCCGGCAACTAAAGTTAGAATTAGAGAATAGGTTTCTCTTGTTGCTGCTGTACGCGGGTGGTATATGAGATCCAGCACATCATCCGTCGCAGACAATATGTTTTCCCCAAAAGCCGAAGTATTCCGTTTCCGCTTTCGCCTTTCACGGTCCAAAATTTCTCGTCCTTCCTCCATAGCCTCCAAATTGATCTTCTCACCCCCTCTCTTCTTTTTCAATTTTTCCTTCGGTGCTGTGTCGCGCATCACCCGGCTACCCATCTCCTTAATGTCGACCTTGCCCGCAAGAGTCTCTGGGTCACCTGTGGGCTCGTCTGTACGTCGACTGTAGAAGCGCTTGTCGGGTTGCAGGACCAAGTTGGACATGGCAGCATACTTGTACTGAGATTGGTCGGCCATGATGGGCGAGCAGGTGTGTCGATAGCCTTGAAGTGGCGATTAAGAAATGTAGAGGGACAAGTAATTGGTTGCTCTATTCAGGCAAAAATTGGAGAGGAGTCGAGAAGGATGATTGTGGTCGTTAGAAAGGTTGAGTGGCGGGTTGCGCGCTCAGCGACGACAAGATGAAGGAGCGCGTCGTGACTAAATCTGCCACCAGCGGTTGCCTAGTTAGAAGCTGACTGGACAGAGTTATGTACAAGTTGGATACATTCAAGGGATTCATACCTGAACACAGTCTTGATTCAATATCAATCTTTCAAAAGGCAATGTATTTGTAGAAGTGAAGTCATTCAAACTAGGCGGCAAATCTCACTTTAGAGATATTTAGCTAGACCTAAGCCCTAACCTGAGCCAAGTTCTAGCAAACATCTCGAGAAAGCGTATTTAGCAAATTGGAAGTTCCACTGGCCACGCCCCTTTGTTCTTCTGCGCAGTCCGTCGTTGGAGATCGCTCCTCCAGCCAACAACCTCATCAAGCGACATTTCTTAGATCCTGCGATAAAGACGACAGAATAAAGCTATCATAATTTTCCAGATTACTATTATCTCACGTGCGACATTACCGTTTCAATACGCAGCACCTTACTCCACCCCGTCCTCGCGTCTGCCTATACACCAGCCATCATGGATGCCAGAGAGGTTATGACCCACGTCGCCAATATCAATAAGGCAGTGGAAGAGAAACTGCCGCCGGCGCATTTGGTAGACCTGTTGAAGTCGCTGAAGACAGGTGTCGTTGCTACCGAGAAGCTCTTGCGGGTGAGTGTCCTCTACCATTAGCAAGCTGGCCAGGGCTCCAGTCAAATGCGATCCGCCAAAATTGCACTAGTGCGCATCGTTCTAACATCTTATTCATAGGAAACCAAAGTTGGAATGGCGGTCAACAAGCTGCGCTCGAATCCCGACAAAAATGTGTCGGAACTAGCGAAGGAGATCGTCGCGAAATGGAAACAGGATGTCCACCAGAAAGCGAAGCCTTCTGCCCGTTCTCAGGATAAGACCAGGTCCACTGCGTCCCCGACGACATCTCAGCGCCCCATCACTCCTCCGAAGCCTGCGGGCAAGAAGCTTGAGTCTCAGTCCAAGGTGGATCCAAGCCTTCGGAGCAAAACCGCAGACGGTGTGGATTACCACGTTACAGGAGACAAGACACGGGATAATTGTGTTGGTATCCTCTACGACGGTCTCTGTTTGGACTCAGATGAAGGTATGGAACAAACTCTATTTTTGGGACGATCAAATGTTAAGAACGTGGCAATTTAGCTCCGGATCGTATCCTCACGCTCGCCAAATCCCTCGAAGAAGACGTCTTTACAAACCACAAGAGAAGGATTGAAACGCAATACAAGCGACGAATTCAGACCCTTTTCCTGAATCTCAAAGACAAAAATAACCCCAATCTCCGAAAACGCGTCATCCAGGGCGAGATCCCGACCACTCGGCTAGCAACTATGGAGTCTAAGGAGATGGCATCCGAAGAGAGGAAGAAAGAAAATGAGGCTTTAGAAAAGGAGAATATGAGGGAGTCAATGGTTGCCAAGGCCGAGAAGAGTATCAGCGATCAATTGCAGTGTGGAAAATGCGGAAAAAAGAGGGTTTCGTATACGCAGGCCCAGACACGATCCGCTGATGAACCGATGACTACGTTCTGCACTTGCGAGTACTGTGGAAATATGTGGAAGGTATTTTGCCGTCGGTTTGTTCAACTTATTATCAAATACTGACATAATTTCCCAAGTTCTCGTAAATTATAAGCCTTCACAGGGATTTCAAGATCAGAAAACAAGCACGACCTATGTTATCCACGTACCAGCCCAAAAGTCAGTGTCGGTATGGCCAATAGCTCCCGAGAAGTATCTTGGTGAGCCATTACATTAATTATGTATCATAGAAATTATTTTGGGTCTACATTTCTCGGGACTGGCTTGCGGTTGAGCCCTGTTTAGGATTTCCTAAGTTGTTCTTCTCTTCACGGTGGTGTTCTTCCTTTCTTTCTTGTTTCAGTCATGAAGCGTATGAATGTGAGGTTGCAAACATCACCTTGTCTTGTTGTTTTATTTCCTGTGCTTTTCTTTGGATGTCTCAGTTCCGTAACTTGAGGGCATTAATACTTCGTGTTATTGCTGAGTATCCCTTCGTTTTCTCCTTTCGTTCTTCGCTGGGTATGTAGGGGGTGTTTGCTTGTAGGATATCGAGGCTATCGGCCAGCTCCTCGGACACCCCTAGGTCCAGTAAATATCGTGTGATATTCAATTCGATCACTCGATTACTCCCATTTGCTCGAGCACCCGCAACACACCTAGCCTTCAAGCCGCTGCGAGATATTCATAAGAATAGGGAGTCCTGCATCAGCCCGCGGCAATCCCTTGAACCCCCGGCTTATTGGGACTCACAAGGTTAGGTTTTCAGTATAATACACGTGATCTTTGTGAAACCTCACAATTTACTTCTGTCCACTTGAGTCGTCGCCCTCACCAAAGCCAAAATCACCTCAGCTCCCAATCCACATTGCAAGCTTTCCCCTGAACGGGTCGAAGTGGCAAAGTCTATCAGTCTAGGTGCCCTCAAAAGCTTCATCCAGTTGCGACCTCCAGACCTCGAACTCAACCTACCCTCCCCACAAAGGAATTACAAATTGGCGGATAGCTCCGGAGGAACAAACAAAAGACCATGACCGACGTACACCATGCCCACGAATCGACACCAGAGCTGTTCCGAGCCGTAACAGCAGGGCAAGACGCTACACTACTAAGTACCGCAACACCCTGCGCTGTATCCGTCGCAATAGACCCTGTCGCGCTCGTCACCTCAGAATGCATCACAGTCACCTCAGCAATGCGCAAGAATGCGCGGTGGGCACAGTCCTCGGTCTCTGCAATTCTGGGTGGGGGAGGAGGCACGGGTTATGGCAATGACGGGTCTGACACCCCGGTTCCTGGAAGCCCAAGGCCAGGCTTGACAACGCGGAAAGGAAAGCTTGCAGTTGGGGGTATTGAAGGCGACGTCGGGTTGGCAGGAAGATGGGGACTACGGGGGAAGAAAGGGAAGAGCATGCAAGATAACCCGCTTATGGCCGCATTTGCAAAGCTAAGAGGCGATTTGCAGGAGTGTAAAGGTCAGTAGTACTTATTTCGTAGTTAAAGCATAGAGGAGACTGATATACGCTCACAGATATTACAAATTTTGACACCCCAAGCTTGCTGCATCCGTTCTTACAAGTCATCAGGTCTTCTTCAACGAGCGGTCCTATCACCTCACTTGCTCTTATTGCCATTACTAAGTTCTTCTCATATCACCTCATTAACCAAAACTCTCCGAGACTTGCTCTGGCCATGCAACTCTTGTCCTCGGCCATCACACACTGCCGATTTGAGGCATCAGATTCTGCCCAAGACGAGGTAGTGCTGTTACGGATCTTGAAGCTTATGGAAATGATGATATCCGGCCCGGGTGGCGAGTTGTTGGGTGACGAGAGCGTTTGTGAAATGATGGAAACGGGCTTGAGCATGTGCTGCCAGATGCGACTTTCTGAAATGCTCAGAAGATCAGCAGAAATGTGCATGGTCAGCATGTGTCAGGTTGTTTTTGAAAGGCTGAAGAACCTAGAGCTTCGGGCGAATGAGGCAGGAGAGAATCTTGAGGAGGGATCAAAAGCGGAGATGGATAACGTTAAGATGACCCCATCAGCAGAAGGAGAGAATGCGGTCAACCTACAGAGTGTAGAACGGATCTCTGGCAGTTCAGATGATAAATCAGGAGATAGGATGACTATCACCCCTGCTGGTGGGGAAGGCGCGACAGGTTCAAATGAAGGAGAGGAAGCCCAGATAAAACCTTATTCACTGCCGTCTATCCGGGAGCTTCTAAGAGTGTTGGTGGAACTCCTAGATCCACATAATAAGACACACACCGACACTATGCGAGTAATGGCCATGAGGATAATTGATGTTGCTTTTGAGGTCGCAGGACCGTCTATTGCTAAACACCCCAGTCTGGCGGATCTAGCACGCGATAACCTCTGCCGCTATCTCTTCCAGCTTGTAAGATCGGATGCAATGAATATATTACAGGAGTCTTTGAGGGTTACGGGGACCTTACTCGCAACAACGAGGGGAGTACTTAAACTGCAGCAAGAATTATTTTTGTCTTATTTGGTCGCTTGTTTACATCCTCAGGTTGAGATACCCAGGGAGCCCGGAGTGGATCCTTTGCTATATGAGGGAGTTCCGCAGGCTCCGAGATTGGTGAAGCCGCCGCCTTCCCAGAGTGGCAGTGGACGCTCAACTCCGGTATCGTTAAAGGAAAGGCAGAAATTAGGGTTGGAAGGCGGGTCTAGGAAACCCGATGCGCGGGAAGCGATGGTGGAGTGCGTGGGTGCTTTGTCACGGATCCCAAGCTTCATGGTGGAGCTGTACGTCAACTACGACTGCGACGTAGATCGCACAGATTTATGTGAGGACGTGATCGGACTTCTATCACGGGTAAGGAAACCATCTATCACGATCTCATTCCTGTACTCATTCGCTGTTCGCACCAGAATGCATTTCCTGATTCGGCAACATGGAGTACCACAAATGTTCCACCTCTTTGCTTAGATGCTCTACTAGGATTCGTTAATTTTCTCTTTGAACGATTGAATGATTCACCTCGGACAGAAGGATTCAAAGACCCCGCAGTGCTTCAGCAACAGCGACAACTCAAACAAGTGGTTATTCGAGGAATCAGGAAATTCAACGAAGATCCGAAGAAGGGCATAGTATTTTTGGCCCAACAAAATATCATCGATAGCGTTGATAATCCGAACTCTATTGCTCAATTCTTGAGGGGTACATCAAGGGTCGACAAGAAGCTCCTTGGAGAGTATATATCGAAAAAACAGAACGGCGAAATTTTGAAAGCATTCATGGGAATGTTTGATTTCACTGGAAAGCGTGTAGACGAGGCGCTTAGAGAGATGCTTGAGACTTTCCGCCTGCCGGGTGAATCTCAACTAATTGAACGTATCGTAGTAGAGTTCTCGGACAAGTACTGCGAGTCCGAGGATAATCTAATGGATGTTGCGGATAAAGATGCAGTTTTTGTCCTCTCATATGCCATCATCATTTTGAATACTGATCAGCACAACCCCAATATGAAGGTAGCCACTTCTCCTTCGCATTCTATGAAGTAATGTGAGTACTGATGTATCCATTCCAGAGTGGCACCCGAATGAAGTACGAGGACTTCGCCCGAAATTTGAGGGGCGTAAACAATAGCAAAGATTTCGACCCAGAATACCTTAAGATCATCTACGAGACGATCAAGCACAATGAAATCATTCTTCCCGATGAACACGACAATAAACACGCATTCGACTACACATGGAGAGAGCTACTCCACAAAACTGAAACCGCGGGGAATCTAGACATATGTAACACTAATATCTACGATGCTCAAATGTTCGCAGCCACTTGGAGACCTGTTATTGCCACATTGAGCTTTGTTTTTATGTCTGCTACTGATGATGCAGTGTTCTCGAGAGTGATCACTGGATTTGATCAATGTGCACGAATTGCAGCCAAGTACAAAATCACCGAAGCCCTCGATCATATTGTGAAATGCTTGAGCACAATCAGTACACTTGGCACCGAAACTCCACCAAGTACGGAACTCAATACGGAAATCCAAGTCAATGGGAATAGCGTTATGGTCAGTGAGCTCGCGGTGAAGTTTGGTAGGGACTTCAAGGCGCAACTGGGAACTGTAGTCCTGTTCCGAGTGATGACTGGCAATGAAGGCGTGCTGCATGACGGCTGGAACCACGTAAGTTACATCAACTGTGCCTGTTTGGCCTTGTTTGTACTCACCTACCAATAGATTGTTCGAACGTGGCTTAACTTATTCGTCAACTCATTAATACCGCCATTCTTTTCCCCAGCACAGAGTGGTCTGGATATTCCCCCCATACCACTACAAACACCGTCTGTAGTGATAGAGAGGGATCAAGCCGCGAAAGACGTCAGTCTATTCTCAACTCTGTCATCCTATCTGTCGAGCTACGCTAGCGATGAACCTCCGGAGCCTTCAGATGAAGAATTAGACAATACTTTGTGCACTGTGGACTGCGTGAATGCATGCTATCTGGGCGACGTCTTTGCGAACATCATGTAAGTTTACTGAACCTGTTCAAATGATCATTAACTAAATATTTAGGGGATTGGATCCTTCTTCCCTTCAGCCTCTCATTGATGCACTCCTCCGACAGATTCCAGATCTAGACGAAGAGGACTCAAATATAGTCATTGTAAAGCCGGAGTATCACTCACCGCCTATCAATGGTTCAATGCGCAAGGGTCCAAAATACAACCCGGATTTGGTCTATGTTCTAGAGTTTACAACATGCTTGGTTTTACGGGATGCCGAGACAACAGTCGCTCATGGAAAAGCACTCGCTGAGGCGTTGACAGGGATTGTACGCAATGCTACAAGACTTCATCCCCTTGTGGTTTCAAGGTCCATTTACTACATGTTCTCGCTCCTAGAACATAGCCACGAACATTCGTTCCTTAGAGCACCACTTGCACTACATTCCGTCGCTGCCTTGGACAAGTCGCTACTTGATAAGTCAGCTCTCTCTGTTATCAAGAGCCTCTCAAAGTGTGTGAAGGGTTCTTCGGCACTCCGGAGTGAAATTATCAATTCACCAGATCTGTGGGTGGTGCTTCGAGGTCTCCTTCACAATCAGGAAGCCGTTGTTGATGTTTTCGGGATTCTGGAGTTGATCGCATCGGAATCGTTGACCAATGTGACTGCGGATAACTACGTCGCTGTGGTGTCACTACTGAACGACTTTGCATCAGAAGCCAATATCGGTGCAACATATGAGCAAAAGCAAGATAAACTCGCCCGAAAGGGCAAGGTCCAAAGGAAGTCAGCGGATTACCCAGGCGTGGAGGTGGTAGCTCGCGGAACAAAAGCCGTGTCAATGATCTATCAGTTAACTACTCGAGTGCCAGAGCTGATCACACAATCCCACCTGGAAAAGAATGAGGCATGGACAACGTATTGGCTCCCAATCTTCCAGTCCCTCAGTACTCAATGCACCAACCCCTGCCGCGAAGTTCGGAACTTGTCACTCGGCTTCCTTAGGCAGTCACTTCTATCCCCGGAGCTAACATCTGGTGACCACCAAGAGTGGACCGCAATCTTTGGCGACGTCCTATTCCCACTCATCGGGAGGCTGTTGAAGCCCGAAGTGTTCCAGGGCGACCCCAGAGGAATGAGTGCGACGAGAGTGCAGGCTGCTACCCTACTGTGCAAAATATTCTTGCACTACTTAGTAATGCTGAGTGAATGGGAGGGCATGTTGGATTTATGGCTTAGGATTTTGGATATCATGGATCGGTTGATGAATAGTGGGCAGGGTGATCATCTGGTTAATCCCCTTTCTGCACTCACCCTTGATAGTGCTAATTAGTGAGTAGGAGGAAGCTATGCCTGAATCATTGAAGAATATACTCCTTGTGATGGCAAGTAGCGGGTTCTTGGTGCGTCCAGAGTCCGGAGGACATCAGGGTGAGAATAAGGAGCTGTGGGATCAGACCTGGAAACGATTGGAGCGGTTTCTACCAGATTTGAAAGAGGAGCTTTTCCCTCCAGAGCCAGAGAAACCGGTTGTAGCCGAGAAGGTCAAGGAGCCGGAGGTGGAGGTCGAGGTAAGGGAGGTGGAGAAGGAGAAGGAGAAGGAGAAGGCACCGGAAACCGTGGATACGGCACCGCCACAAGTAGAGCAGAGTAATTTGGCAGATATAGACTGAGGGAGCATGTATGGCGGTATATAGACAAGCATTAATTATTGGATTGGATTGGATTGGATCGAATTGGATTGGTCGGCTGGGTTGGGTCGGGTTGGGTTGAGATATTGAGCGGTGGTAGGTATGCTTCAAGACTTTCTTATCAAGTAGTTCATGATCTCAAAAGCAGTGATTGCGGCATATGATTCTTACCTTTTCTGCTGTATGATAGAACGGCGCGTCTGAAACTCACGGATTTTAGTTGCGTGATGCTCATACGCCTGCACCGTTGCATTGGAACTTGTGCAGCATCAAGTTGATTGTTGACAGAGACGATAGACAATGCTTATTATACATCAAGTTCTTAGAGAGTCCATTATGCCATGACGATGCGAAAAGCTACTTCTGAGTGGGATACTGTGATTGTAATTGTGACGACAAAAACATACGCAAATCCAGCATTAGAACCTAGATAAATCCACTTCACCTCGACGTCAAGCAGCCAGGACCACCTTTAGGCCCCCATTTCCCAAGCATATAAGCATACCATCCCCAGAACCTTCCTCCCTCTCTAGCTCTCTCGTTTCCTTCCTCTTAGCAAATAAGAATATTTGACCCTAAGCCTCACACGAAACCCAAAAACGATGGCTGATGTCCCCGGGAAATGCCACTGCGGCCAGCTACAATGGATGACACACTTTCCGGAACAGAAACTGCCTTCTAGCTTCTTATGCCACTGCGTAACCCCTCCTCCCCTTCCCACCATATTGCGGCTGAGAAACGCAGGAATCATGCCGTAAATTTGGCGCGGGCGGTTACTCTGTCAATGCCCTTATCCCAATGGTAAGATTTCTTAGTTGCTGTGCCTGATGAAGACTATTAATGACGTGGGAAAGAATCACGTTAAGGTTACCAAAGGCGATCTGGGCAAGTACACCTACACCGGCGGCAGTGGGAGTCCCGTGCATTGTGTTCGTCCCCCCTCTTTCCCCTCATAACCACATCTAACGTGCATAGTTCTACTGTAAAAACTGTACGCCTCATTAACTGTGATGGATGGTCCGCCACTCGCTCACACGGAGTAACAGGCACGGTGCACGCATTCCACCACGAGGAGGTCCTCGGCAAACGCTACACAATGCACACACAGCTCCTCGAGGGAGCACAGGAACACCCCGAGGTCGGCATGGAGGTGTTTTTGGCCGAGAAAGCGAAGTTCCAGCCACAGCTCGACGGGACTAAAGGGTATGAGAAGACGGATGCTGAGTGGGGGGATGGGTATTGAGGTGTAATGTTAATAAGTTCGGAAAAGAGGATTGAAATATATTGATCTTGACGTCGTACCGAATGAAGGTTGTCCGCCGTAGCCGATCCTTACCAGCAAAAGTGTGTTCATCCAACAATTTTAATATCAGCACCATGTTTATCGCCAATGAAAGTAAAGCTCTGAACCCGGAAAAAACTCATTCTGTCGGCAGATTGAGTTCTACGTGGCGGTTAAGCGCGACAGGACAGGTATCAAAAATTCTCTGATGCTCACTTGCATCGAGACATCGAGACCCGATGTACCACGAAGAGCCTGCCGCAAATAAGCCTGAAAGTGCTGGTGAACCCACAGCATGACAATCGTCGACTCGGTGAAGACGTCTTTGTGCGGTGCGGCCATGTGTTGGCCGGTGGAATCTGTTTCTTATTAGACGCCACCTATTATTCAAATAGCAATCCAGTCAAAAGATCGGCCCGCCGCAGAGTGGTGCCGTCGTTTGATGAGACAAGTATCCAATCTCAATTGCAATCGCCGGAGTTGGCAAAAACGCCCTGGCATCTCGTTCACGATGCTGATCGGCTTGGCTCGTGGTGTCGAATTGAGATTGTCGATCTGGTTTTCTTGGCTGGCGCAGAAATCCACCGAGGCTTGTTATTGCTAGAAATTATATTCGTGCCTGGCTACTTAGTATCTCATCCAATGGGGTTAGTTGATCGAGGAAGTCTTGTGAGGCTGTTTCTACCATGTCAAGCCTCCTCTGCCTGAATCGTTATTCTCGGGTTTAACGGCTGAATACCGCTATTCTTCCTTTTTATCTTGTCACGGGTGAATGTGGATGAATGAGCACCTCCTGTGCGCGTATCCCACACATACGGACTGCACTCCTCCGGAGATGTGGTAGATAATTTGATCTTCGATCCCCGTCAGTAGCCGCAGAGCCCTACTGTACCTCTCCTCTCCTGAAACACGTCCATCACGAGGTCCACTGATGCAGCGTGCCTGAATTTGTATTATTCCGAGTCGCCGGCCGACGCGTAATCTTGGAAATTGGCAAAAATTGGGGAAGGAAAAGCCCGTTTCCCGCCACAATTTTACGGCTGTTCGGGTGGACTAAATAATTTAATTATATATAAATCCGGACTAAGGAATTAAGCGTAGATAAACCCGCGCTGTGACAAGAGATCCCCCACGGTTGAGGAAAGATCATCAATTAGTTGGAAAGAGTTCTGACATCAAATTTCCAATATAAACTCACTCTATTGTCAGGATATTCGTACACAAACGGTTCTTATATCATTCAGCGTAAAAAACATGCATGCTAAACAGCAGTGAGGAATAACAATCACAGCAATAAACGGTCCAAGTAAATACATTCAAGCAAGACTTTTATTCGTCTCCAATACTGGCAAACTTGTCCATCATCTCGTTCCACAACTTCTCGTAGCGCGCAGTAATGGCCTGTTCTCCCTCGTCCGGAATCTACAAATTCTGTCAATTACCCGACCTTTCGCCAGCAACACAGGAGGAGAGCTTACCTCGAATTTCATGGAACGAAGTTGATGCTGAATATCGGCGGTATATTCCCTAATCTTCGCCCAGGATACACCCGCCTGGACTGCCTTCTGCGATTCGTCAAAGAAACCAATCATAGCTTTCATCATCCACAGAGTCTTCCAAATGGGGCAGAATTGATCATGCTTGGAGTAGCCGTTCTGCTGGAGGAAGTCCTCCTTGATTAAGGAGCTGATATCCAAGGTAATCTTGTCTGGATCCGATAATGCCGACTTTCCAACCAACTGAACCACCTGATCCAGCTCTTCACTGTCGGATAGTAGTTGCCTGATTCTGTCTCTGAGGGTGGGGAACTCGGAAAAATTCGACTGATAATACTTGTCCAGGACACTGGTGTATTTAGAGTAACTGATCGAGGTGTTGATGCTGGGGAAATGTTTCCGCTGTGCAAGCTTCTTGTCGAGACCCCAGAAGACTTGTACGATACCCAGGGTTGCAGAGGTGACAGGGTCGGAGAAATCACCACCAGGGGGCGACACGGCGCCAACAATACTGACACTTCCCTGTCTGCCGGGGCTACCAAGCGCCTTAACCTTACCGGCACGCTCATAGAAACTTGCCAATTTGGCACCCAGGTAAGCTGGGAAACCTTGATCCGCTGGCATTTCTCCGAGACGTCCGGAAATCTCACGGAGGGCCTCAGCCCATCGAGAGGAAGAGTCCGCCATCATAGCCACGTCCTTTCCTTGGTCACGGAAGTACTCGGCCAGAGTAATACCTGTATAGATTGAGGCTTCTCGCGCAGCGACAGGCATGTTGGATGTGTTTGCAACCAAAGTGGTACGCTTCATGATAGGCTCCTTTCGGCCATCGATCTCGATTGACAGCTCGGGGAAGTCCATCAACACTTCGGCCATCTCGTTTCCTCGTTCACCACATCCGACGTAGATAATGGTGTCCGAATTCGAGAACTTGGAGAGTGCCTGAGAAATGACCGTCTTGCCGCATCCAAACGCTCCGGGAATACATGTGGTACCGCCCTGAACACAGGGGAATAAAGCATCCAAGACACGCTGACCGGTCACAAGTGGGTAGTCTGAAGTGAGCTTCTCCGCAGATGGGCGGGGAACTCGGACAGGCCATTTGTGCATCATGGTTACTGACTGTGTCTTTCCCTCGAATTCCACCTCGAGAACCGTATCCTTCACCGTGTATGAACCTTTCTCGGCGATATTTGTGATGGTACCTCTCACCCGAGGAGGAAGCATGATTTTGTGGTCATTGAGCAGCGAGTTTTCCCAAACACTACCGAAGATATCACCCCCGGTAATATGATCTCCGACTTTTAGACCCCCAGGCGTAAAATCCCAAGACTTGGAGGCATCCAATGCAGGCGTTGAAATGCCGCGGGGGATGTAGATACTGTTGGAGATCTCGCTGATGGATTTTAGAGGTCGTTGAATTCCATCGTAGATGGTCTCCATCAAACCGGGTCCGAGCTCCACCGACAGGGGCTTTCCTGTTCGCAAAACGGGATCTCCCACGGTAACACCGGCTACTCAGATGTCAGCGGCTGTTCCGTCAGGTTAAAATGCATCATCGTCTGGGCGCCAGACCTGTCTCCTCGTAAACCTGGATAGTTGCCTTATCGGCATCGATCCGAATAACCTCGCCCACTAGTGCATCGTGACCAACACGGACCTGAATGTAGCGGTGAGCAATAGCTCCCACGGAGAGTTTACCCACTCCAAACTTACAAGCTCGTGCATTGCACATCCGATCATGTTCTCGGCAACAACGACAGGTCTGGCGCTGCGGTCAGTCCATGACCTTCACGATGGGACCTTCTGAAGCTTCTCAGACATACCCGGAGACCGAGTAAATAGTACCTGCGATAGTGGGCGGAGCATCAGCAGCCGTTGCGACTTGACCGAAACCTCGAATTCAATGACGTCGTACCATAGTCGCCCTCCTTTGCATACTCCTCCGCTCTTTTGGCATCCTTTCTTGCGTTGCTCAGAGACTGTTACGATGTTACGAGGGTCAGCTCAGCTCAGCTCAGCTGAAGAGAGCGGAGAGATAAACGAAACAAGACATACCATGGCTATGTGTGTTGGAGTTTGGGATTATCTATGCAGATAAAGCTCAAGGTTTGGATGAGGTTCGTATCGGAGGTGCCGCCGCTTGGTGCTAGGTGCCAAGACGGCTTGTACGGAACAATCCGATTGTGGATTGTAGCATAATTGTGGCACTGAGGCGCAACACACTTCGTTGCCGCCTAGGCAGAGAAGTACTCGTCTAGACTGCTGGTAGAGTAGAGCTAAAGTAAGGTTCGGCGAGACGAAGAATACCTTACTCTTACTGTTAGACTTCAGCTGTCTTATTTTATCGTGACCATGCGTCTCAGCCCAGCGAACGCCAACCATGCTATTCCATTACCTATGTGCATTATACATGTCTCTCTCTGTCGCACCAGTGTGAAATCGTGGGATGTGATCTGGCGGTTGGCCACGGGGCTGGAGGCAGGGCAGCATGGCATGGATGGCCAAGGACAGGGACATGGGAAACGACCGGGCATGAATCCAGTGTCGAAGTGTCCACTCACTCACCCGCGCTCATTTGTACTTGCACTTTCATAGTTCCCCCCTACCTACTAAGTACCTCCTTTAACTCAACGTGTGCTTATTAGAACCGCCCTTCTCCCCTTCCTTCTCCTTTCTTCTCTGCTTCATCTGCACTGTTCCATCGTTTGGGTATTATCATCATCACCGCTTTTGTGCTTTCTACGTCTTTTCCGTCTGTCTTGCCGGCTTTCCATCCACCAGGTTTCTCTTTCTACACAGCACATAAAATCTTCCCCAACCCTTCGTCCTTCCAACTTAATACCTTATTTCTCAACATCTCCAAACACACAAAATGAAGGGTAAGCTATTTCTTCACGTAGCAATTGAGTCATGGAGGTCTGCATCCCGTTTGTGGTCAAAACAACTAACAATTTTGGCGCAATTGCAGCTCTTATTCTCGTCGGCGGTTTCGGTACCCGTCTGAGGCCTCTTGTATGCGACCCTCTGCCTTCCATTCCCCATCCTGTCCAGCACATACCTCGCAGCATCCCGTAACTTCAGCTTGCATTATTGGGTTCCGTGCTCTGCAATGTAGTCGCTACGAAATTGCGAACCCAGAAAAACAACGCTGACCAGTGATGACACCTCCTAGACCCTCACCCTCCCTAAGCCCTTGGTGGAATTTGGGAACAAGCCTATGATCTTGCATCAGGTCGAGGCTTTGGCCGCTGCTGGCGTTACCGACATTGTCCTGGCTGTCAACTACAGACCAGAAGTTATGATTAATGTCCTGAAGAAGGTACGCCAAGCCTGGCTCAAGCGCTCAGGGGGTCCCATTACTAACGTTTTGACAGTACGAGGACCAATACAATATCAAAATCGCATTTTCAGTCGAGACCGAGCCTTTAGGAACAGCCGGACCTCTTAAGCTCGCTGAGGAGATTCTTGGAAAGGACGACACGCCCTTCTTCGTCCTCAACTCGGACGTCATCTGCGAGTACCCATTCCAGCAATTGGCGGCCTTCCACAAGTCCCACGGTCAGGAGGGTACAATTGTGGTCACAAAGGTGGACGAACCTTCAAAGTACGGTGTTATCGTTCACCAACCAGGCCACCCAACGCGGATTGACCGCTTCGTAGAGAAGCCGGTGGAATTCGTCGGAAACCGAATCAACGCTGGAATCTACATCCTGAACCCAAGTGTCTTAGACAGAATCGAGCTTCGCCCGACCTCCATTGAGCAGGAGACTTTCCCAGCTATTGTGAAGGACGGCCAGTTACATTCTTTCGACCTTGAAGGCTTCTGGATGGATGTCGGTCAGCCCAAGGATTTCTTGACAGGGACCTGCTTATACCTTTCTTCATTGGCAAAGAAGAACTCGAAGCTCCTGACCGCCTCGTCAGAGTCTTACGTTTACGGTGGTAACGTCCTCGTCGACCCATCAGCAAAGATCGGCAAGAACTGCCGTATTGGACCAAATGTCACCATTGGCCCCAACGTAGTCATCGGTGACGGTGTTCGACTCCAGCGATGTGTTGTTCTTGAGGGTTGCAGGGTCAAAGACCATGCATGGATCAAGAGCACGATTGTTGGATGGAACAGCACCGTCGGCAAGTGGGCACGGTTGGAAAATGTCACTGTTCTCGGTGATGATGTGACTGTGGCCGATGAGGTTTACGTGAACGGCGGTTGCGTATTGCCCCATAAGACCATCAAAGCAAACATTGATAGTATGCAGTACCCCTTACCCGAAGTGGCAATGACACGTGCTAACACTTTATCTAGTCCCCGCCATTATCATGTAGATGAAGAGTAATCCCTGCTGTGCGTTTCTTGTTTTGCATTCGTGTTTCCAGCATTGCAAGTTTTTGGTTGGGCGTTGTACTCTCTTCTCGTGTTCACTTTCTGCGTGGTTGCGTATTCTACCTAATTCTTCTATGGTTCATTCGGTTTGGGTATAAATCTGGCATGCGGTTATTAAAGGTGGGAAAAGTTGTGGTGTTGTTGCTTTGTGCTGCTATTGGAGTGGCTGTGATTATGCCTACGGATGACGAATTCTCTAGTTATATATATGCCGGGTACAAGTCTGCTCTTGGTTGTTAACGTTAAATGCTCTGTCGTGACCAATTCTTGTAATGGTTTATCGAGAAGACCACGGTCTACAAGCTCACTTGTGGATCCATGCCCTTTGACCGACGTCCTAACAACCGTAACATCTGACAATGAGTCGGTCAAACAATCTAGGTACTTAACATAACCGCTCATCGCGCTGGCCCAAACGCCACTCTAACAGCAAAAAAGACCATGCATCATCAACCATCACTCTTTCCAAGCAGCCCTAAATGCCGCCAACACCTTCTCCGGATCCTCCGCCACGCCCTCCTTGCCCAATCTCTCCTGTAGGAAAACACTCAACTCCTTCCAGAAACCTTCCCCAGCAAGAACCCTGGTTTTAACATCTTTCATCTCCACCTCTGGAGCGGTGGCAGGCGGTGGTGGGAAAGCGACGGGTTCGGGTGCAGCTGAGGCCTTTCCGGGCATCAGCATCGTAGTTATCGTCACCTCATCTCCATCTGCGAATCCGAGCTCGCTGAGCGTCTTGACGTCCGACAGCGGCTTGGCTTTGAGCAACAGCTTCACCCGGGTCGGGACCACATTCACGGAGGCCGCGTATTTGTGTTTCAGCGTCGTGACAGTGGTGGAGAGCGCTATCGACGGGAGCGTGAGTGGGGCGAAGCCGGGTGTGGGCCGGAGGGGCTTGAGAGTGAGTGTTACTAAAACTGTTAGCTAGAGATGTAGTGGTGGGAGAGGGAGGGGAACCAGAGGCGTTGCTGGTGGCAGTGGCGGCGCTGGCGGCGGCAGTCCGCGGCCGCTTTTTCTTCTCAGGGAGCGTGCGCGGGAGAGTGTACTACGAAGTTATTAGCTGTGATTGGTGCTAGAGGTGGGGGGGAAGATACGGCATTGCGGGCGGGAAGCTGGCGTGGGTCTTGGACGTAGTCCGGTGCGAGGCGGATGGGGCGCTGGGCCAGCATCGAGAGGAAAGATTTCGAGTAGCTAAGTTCCGTCATGTTTTTGGTGGTCGAAGGAAGCAAAAGATATGAGTGGAGAGTTAGCTTGTTTGTATCTCGAGCTCTGGGTGGGTCAAGATTGTGACGGTATAGATTGCTACCCGGCTTGCTGCCAAGGTTCAGAATTAACTTACCTAGCCATTTCTGGCACGCAAAAAAAGTTATTGTTGCTGCCTTTCTGCAGCGAAAATAAGTATACCTCCTCCCAATCCACCACCACCTCAATTCCTCCACAAAATGGGTCCCTCGCGCTCAAAACAACACCAAGGCCCTCCTGAGCCCCTCGACGAATCAAGGTTTTCCGGCAGCAAAAAGCGAAAAGGCGGCGCCAAAGGCGACGACGACGATAACACCCGCGATGAGCGCGGTCCCAAGCGGAAGAAGGCCGTCGCGAAGGCCGCTGCAAAGTCTAAATTCCAGGACGTCAAGCCGGCGCCCAAGAAAGAGAAAGTAAAGGCCAAGGCCAAGAAGCCGGCGAAGGAAGAGATCGAAAAGACGAAAAAGAGCCTTTTCGAAGACTCTGAGGATGAGGATGAGGTAATGGATGATGAGTTTGAGCTTGGATCCGAGGAGGAGGCTGGTCCGAAAAAGAAACTAGGAGATAACTTCCTTGATGGCGGGGAGTCCGACTCGGATGTTTACGACTCAGATGAGGATAAAGCGCGCCCCATATTTTCGGACGACGAAGGCGATTCCGATGCTGAGGAGCAACTCACCGCCGCTAATATTGCTGGTTTATCCCGGAAACTCGATATGCAGAAGGCGATCGAGGAGGCGGAGGCGGCAGCTGAACTAGCGGAGGCCCAGATGCAGACAAATATTGCAGAGGATAAGCCGCGCATTCTTGGAGATGTTGGGGATGAGGACAGTGCCATAGCGCCACCGGATGTTACGATGTTGCGGGTGCGAATCACTGATACTATTCGAGTACTGGAAGATTTCAAGAATTTACACGAAGAGGGAAGATCAAGGGCGGATTACACGGCGCAATTGTTGAAGGATGTTTGCGAGTACTATGGTTACTCACCATTTATGGCAGAAAAACTCTACCAGCTTTTCTCACCCGCCGAGGCATTTTCATTCTTCGAGGCGAACGAGAAAGCGAGACCTCTTGTCATTAGAACGAATACTCTGAAAACTGCTCGAAGAGAACTTGCGCAGGCTCTCATTAATCGTGGTGTTACTTTGGAGCCCGTAGGAAAGTGGTCGAAGGTCGGATTACAAGTTTTCGAATCCAACGTTCCCCTAGGTGCCACACCCGAATATCTCGCCGGTCACTACATCCTACAGGCCGCCTCCTCCTTCCTCCCCGTCATGGCATTGGCTCCACAAATCAATGAGCGGATTCTCGATATGGCGGCTGCACCCGGAGGTAAAACGACCTATATCTCAGCCTTGATGAAGAACACTGGGTGTGTTTTCGCCAACGATCCCAGCAGAGAGCGTGCCCGTGGTTTGATCGGTAATATTCACCGTTTGGGAGTAAAGAACACTGTTGTCTGCAACTATGATGCGCGTGAGTTCCCCAAGGTTATTGGAGGATTTGACAGGGTTCTTCTCGATGCACCATGTTCCGGAACTGGTGTCATCTCCAAAGATCCTAGCGTCAAGACAAATAAGGATGAGAAGGATTTTATCACACTCCCCCACCTCCAGAAACAGCTGTTGTTGTGCGCTATCGACAGTGTCGACCACTCGTCCAGCACCGGCGGTTACATCGTCTACTCTACCTGTTCTGTCACTGTTGAGGAAAACGAGTCAGTTGTCGAATATGCGCTCAACAAACGACCAAATGTTAAGCTCGTCGAAACAGGATTGACATTTGGAACCCCGGGCTTTACCAGCTTCCGAGGAAAGAACTTCAACGACAAGATGAAATGGACAAGACGATTCTACCCACACATGTACAACGTCGACGGTTTCTTTGTTGCCAAGTTCAAGAAGGTCGAGCCAACAACTCAGCCCAAGAAGACGAATAACGACGAGCCCGCCGCTGATGAGATGGATATCAACGAGGAGGGCGAGGAAGAGGTACCAATTGAGTTTGGTGGATTCGACGAGGAAGAGGACAAGGAAGTGATCGCAAAGGCGGAGAGGAGAATGAAGAAGAAGAAGGGTGTTAACCCGGATACTACTATTAGAAAAAAGGAAGAGGAGGAACCAGCAGCAGCAAACGGCGATTCGAATACCCTGGCCGCTGGTTCTCCAGCAAATGAAAACGGCAAGAAGGAATTGCTGGAGAAGTCCAAGACCGAAAATAAACCTAAGAAGGCGGCGGTGAAGGTGATTGAAACAGCTGAGCCCAAAAAGTCTGCAAAGGCTGCACTCGTTGAGAAGAAGGCCGAAAAGGCAGCAAAGCCTAAGATGCCCGAGAAGCCGGCAGAGAAAAAGGATGTGGGAGCGAAGAAGACAACTAAATTTGAGAAGAAAGAGAAGCTACGCCTAAAGAACCAGACCGGGAAGGGGAAGAGGCGGGCATAACCAAGTTAATGTATCCAAAAGCCTTGTGTTTTTTGCGGCGTGTATATTGTAGATATCTTTTGGGCTACGATTAATGAAAGTTGAAAGTGGAATGTTCGCATTCTAGATGCTTGAAAGCAGATTCCGAGTTAACTGAAGTAGGCGCCATAATGCTACCACAGCGGTTCATTTTCATGTCTTTGATGATATCGTACTCACCATATATCAACACGACTCAGCCACAGCGACTTGTCTACCCGTAGAAATTGCCCCCCAACGACCAAACATTGCCAGAAGTACTGGAATCTCGAGAGTATAACTGATATTCCCATTATTTTCCGGAAGCGGCAGGAGGGGAAGATTCAGCGAGCCGCATGAGCTAAAAGCAGGGTTAGGGTTTGACAATGCCGGAACAATCCCGCTGCCGCAACCTTCGACGTCACCGACATCAATCACCTTTTCTCGGCACATTCTCATCTCAATGGCGCTCCGACCGCTCCTCCTCCCTCGCCTGGCACAGCCACTCCTCCGTCCCCAACGACGGTACTTCTTCGACTTCCCCAACCCCACCACCCCACAGCACTTCACCGCCGCTCGCCGTCTCCCGCATCCTCCGCAGTCGCTCTACAATCTCGTCTCGGACATTGATTCCTACCACCGGTACCTTCCCTATTGTCTCGGCTCTAGCATCACCTCCCGCTGTCCAGACACAAATTCACCCACAGAGGCGGATCTCCGGGTCGGCTGGGGACAGTTCGACGAGACGTTCCGTAGCAAGGTCACATGCATTCCAGAGGAGCTCATGGTGGAGGCAGACGCCAGCCAGAACCCCCTATTTGAGAAACTGCTAGCGAGGTGGGAGATATTGCCGCAAGAAGAGGGTGGGAGCGATGTTAAGTTGCATGTCGAGTTTAAGTTTATGAATCCTCTCTACTCGGCGGTAAGTGGTGCTATTGCGCCAAAGGTGGCGGGCGTCATGATTGAGGCATTTGAGAAGAGGGCAAAAGAGGTACTAGAGAGGCAGGAGCTGGGGAGGAGGTGAAGTGTCTGTTTTTGGAGGAGAATGGTATGTGTCTGTGGTTACAGACACGTCTCGATCATCAAGCTTAGAGCGGGAGATGAGCTAGGCGTTTTGATATCATTTTGCAACATCTAGGGAGTTCGGTAGAAGATCGATGCGTTATGTACGATTTAATATGCATATACTTGGCAACCGACGCTGGGTGGAACAGTATATGGTTGGCTGTAGATACTCAACGGGCCCACAACTTCATACTAATTGTACTTCATCTCAGGCCTTGCGGTCTGTATCGTCTTGTAGAGCATGTAGACTCGGTACCGGCATTTTCTTATACAGTATTTGCTGGCCTTCTGTATATTACGGAAGAGACTTTCATTTATGCGTATGGCTACCAATTCACTACCATCAAATCCTGGCAGCAATAGAAAAGACGGCTGTAAATGTTCAACTGGCACTCGGGCCTACACGCCACCTCATGTCTCCTGATCTGCCCCGTTCGGTAGGACACTAACAAACTCGGTACCGTCTTTTTTCTATCGGGATTATACGGTACGCTCTCTCGACACCTGCTCAAGCCATACCTGGTTAATCCATACCTGGTCAAGCCATACTATACTCCCCATGGAGAACAGCTCACATTTTATTTTCTCACCCATGCATTCCAATGCCAGCATTTCTAGGTGCGTTCGGGTTGCCACTTTTGTTATTGCATCCATGGGAGGGATGTCTCGAGTGGACGAATCTCCCCACCCCCCAAATAGATCGGAGGCCAGAAGAGTTGCGCCCTAATCAATTGCCACCCCCAAGGCCCCCGCCCCCAGAGTTGCTGACAAGACGGAGTCTGAACGGCTGGGCCAGGCTGCTTTTGTCCAGAGCGCTCCGGACTGCCACATCAAGCGCTATGGAATATACTATGGATTCTTTTTCTAGACTGGCTTGCTCTACATCAATCTAATAACTCATCGGCAAATGTGAACAGGCGTGCATGTGAAATGTAGGGTCTTTATGCGTAGTTATACATACATGCCACTCGACAAAAGCAAACTTACCAGATACGAACAGATAACGGATATGTCCTTTCAGTAAGATTGTATACATGTTTAAGAGCATATGGGCATAGGAATCTGCCTGATAGAGGTACCTAAGGGCTGTGGCATGGGCCATGGATGATTTCTGACAAGCTCCCGTACGAAGTTTCTGTCTGTTAACTGGAATGAACATTGAAAAATGATGGGTAGAGGCGTTCGGAACCGCCCCCCAAAAGTCACTTTTAAAGTGTCTACGCTCAAAAAACTAAGCAATGCAGGACCATGCACCTAGAGAGTCTGGGGGGTTGTTGATAGCCGCATAGTAGCAGCTACGGCGGCATGAAGCTGAAAGGCCTCTGAGAGAATTGTAAGTTTATACCACTCCAAATACGTTGCAGCGCTGTTCAACCAATTCCTCGGGTTCAAATGACAACCAAAATTAAAAATGGCCTTTCAGAGCGGTGCCAAACGCTTTAACATGTGTTCGAATCCAGCGATTTCAAGCTGCATATCCGGAATCCGATTTGCTTAGAGTCCCTAGTACTCTAGATCCATTGATTTTAATCTACCGGCTGAAGCGCTTCGTTCGATTTTGAATCAGACTCAGCGTTTTATGTAAAGGGGGGACATCGTGCATTGCATTAGATACTTACAGCTAAAGTGTTTGTCCAGTAAACGATGCCACTCCAAGCCCTGAATCAGGTAATTTCGAATTGAATCGGGTAATCTATGGTATAATTTTCGTGGCGTCCTTGGCATCTGGTGGCCGTCGACGTTTCCACCTTTTTATACATACAACATACCTACCAGATATGTTCCCTTACAACATCCCTTCTACTGCATGCTTGCCGGTGAAAGCACTGTGTCACTGCAAGGACTTACCAGCATTCTAACTCTCTCCGGTTTCTGCAAATGCGTGTTTGAGTTGCTTAGTGTTATTGAGATCATGGTGCCTATGCCTTTTGAGAATACTTTTAAGATGCTTGGAGAGGGGAGAAGACTCGGGAATTTCGTCGAGGAAGGCCAATGGAGGGCAGTCGGAAGTGTGTACAACACCCACACCTCAGATGACCTCATGATAGATGTTTAAGACTGTGTAAGAGGGCCGAGTACTATTCAATGACCGAATGCTAATCCGTGATCAACCATGGTTAATGCTCAGTAGACTGTTATAGCCAGGGAGTGGCGTAGCATAGAGATAACCATCTATCTTACTGTTACTTAAGGGGTAACACTACACGGTCGCTGTGGAGGTGAGTCTGAAAACCGGTCGCCTTTTATCGTCCTTGCAAAACCGTCCTTGCGGCGCGACTTAACTGCAACTAATCTGTAACCGCCCCCCCATTTGTGCAAACTGAAGTCGTATTTTTTTTTTTCGAAAAATAATCAAGTACATGATCCTATTTTCCGTCGCATGATCCTGTTTTCCGACGAAGAAGTCGGGAAAGCGGTTGAATTCTATAGTGATACGGTTCGGTGGAGTAAACTTTTGTGACCAGAGGGGCTAGACCTGGATTTCGGTGCAAGATGTCCGAAGTTCTGAGTTTGTCCTCTCCGGGCGCCTCCATGGCGATGGCGGGAATGCTCTGGTTGGTACGAATGTGAATGGACGCTCACCGCTAATCGTGGTATCTCGTAGCTGGGCTGCAACTGATGTCTCTTTGTATCACTCTAGCGGCGGTACATATAAACAGTGCAACTATAACCCCGCCAAAAAGTACTTTCCGGGATTATTTATTAGCGACAACTAGATCGACACAAGCCAGCCTGCGTCATTATCCCTCCACCAGACTCGACCGCCGTCCCCACTTTCACTTGCCCGAACCTGACTGTCATCTCGAAATTCAGCAGAACACTATCCTAACCTCGCGTCCGCTCATTGCTCTACAAGTCGTGCCGAACACACCCATTCAATGCGATCAAACCCTTCAATATAGATGTCTGAACAAGGTCCCGCTCGTCCACCTAGCCCTGTGAGGCCGTCGTCTTATCTCCGACCTCGACGCTCACCTTCTCCACCTCCAGCGGAACCTCTGAGCGCTATCGATAGAGAGCAGGCTGAGGGCTTGGTATATTCGCACACGTCTTCTGGTAGCGTGAAAGTTCTTGCTCTGACCTTCTATTTAGAATGCTATTAGGGAGTTTCTTAAGATTAGAACCAGCTATGATGTTCTACCGGTCAGTTTTAGGCTAATAGTCCTCGACACGAGGCTACTGGTGAAAAAAAGTCTCCTCATCTTGGTTCAAAACGGTTGATCTTTCCTGAGTTGGTATTGATACGCACTTTGCTGATTGTGTTGGGAATTTAGGCATTGTTTCCGCTCCATTATGGAACTCAAAAACATCAGCATTTGCAGGGTTGCTCACCTCGACCGACTTCATCAATGTAATCCAATATTACTGGCAGTTTCCTGACAAACTTAGCCAGATCGATGGATTCCGCCTGGATAGTCTTAGAGGTGATATCTTCTCCAACCAGAGCCGCGGTTATGACTGACAGGGGTGTAGAAATCGAGCAAGCAATCGGAGCCACCCAGATTGAGACAGTCTCTGTAAATCCTATGGTTCCTTTGTTCGATGCCTGCCGGCGCATGCTTGGTAGTAGGGCCCGTAGGATTCCGCTCATCGATATAGACGATGAAACGCAACAAGAAATGGTTGTCAGCGTCTTGACACAGTTTCGTATCTTGAAATTCATAGCTTTCAATGTACGCGAGACAAGGCAGTTACGGAAACCATTGCGTGAGCTTGGAATCGTGACAGAAAAGGAAATAGCGACTGCGCAGATGAATACACCTGTTATGACGGTAATTCATATGTTGGTGCAAAAGGACATCTCCAGCGTGCCCATTGTGGATTCCAACGGTATTTTATATCCCTACTTTCACGCATGCGCACCCCAATATGCAATAGCACGGGAAACTAACCGATCCGGTGCAGGGATGCTGCTGAATATCTACGAATCGGTCGACATCTTGACCCTTATCAAAAACGGATCCTATCACGATTTATCGCTGAGTGTGGGGGAGGCTCTTTTAAAACGTCCTGACGTAAGCGAAACCCCGCAGCCGGTGGTCACTTGACTTTGATGGATACTGATCGTACCCGCAGGGCTTTACCGGAGTTCATACTTGCTCCATTAACGACAGCCTCGATGCCATCTTCGATACTATACGACGCTCGAGAGTTCACAGACTCATGGTCGTGGAACCGGATGGCAGCCTGAGAGGAATTCTCACGTTGAGTGATATCTTACAATATATCCTCTTCAGTGAATGAAGAAGTGAACAATATATCTGATCTCTTTATTCTTGTGGACAGGGGATTGTGCGGGTGCATTACAATAGACTGGTGGGCGTATACCTTGGGCTTTCATAAACGTGGCGGCGTGCTTTCGTTTTCATTTTTGGTGACAGGAAGAGAGAGGGGAAGGGGACGACAGCAGTAATGATGTTGATGAAGATATGATGACGATGTCTGATGCGGAAGGGTGAAGTTAGGTTGCAGTTTTTTTATTGTGGCTTTTGGCGTTTCTGGATCTTGTCTGGATCTGATATGATATCTAGTTTTATCGCTCGGTACCTACTTCGTTGCGTTCGTATTGACCGTCAAACGTCTTGTGGGAGGAAGGGTTTGTATCCAAGACTAGATTCCATTCTGGAGGAGGCACGAGTAAGGAAATGAGTTGTCCCCCTCTCTCCTTCGCCTCCAAAAGAGCTCGCCCCTGCCGTCATCGGCCGCAGCCATCCAACAAGCACCAGTCAAACCGTTCGGCAAGCACCAAGCGGGCATATACTACTAAATCACAGCAGCTAAAAGAAGGGCCGGTGAGATCCCGGGACTTGCAACATTCGCAAGTGCCGACCAAGCTGAAATTTAACCCGAACCATACGTTATTAGACGGCCTTGGACACAGCAGGCCACGGACAGATGAAGTCTACGGCAGCAAAAAATGGCAGATACTCCATCGACGATTGACTAAAGGGCCGCGAGCGCTATTGTAAATGTTATAGATAAAATTAGTAACACAAATAAAGGTATATATCACTCCGTTATGGTGTAGTGGCTAGCATCGGTCGCTCTCAAATGAAAGCATTGATCCGACCAGACCGGGGTTCGATTCCCCGTGACGGAATATTCTTTTTGCTCCTGTGTGAACTTATGTACTTACCATTTTGCCTTCGAACGATAACCCTACAGTTTGATTTGAGGCTCCTATCACCGTTTGCTTGGTGCCCACCGCGTGCAAAATGTCATGGCTTTCATTAAACCTTTTTCAACCCCAAACCAGAAAAATCGCTACAATTACAACCTCCATATCCATTTCACCCCTCTTCCCGACCTCTACTCCACCACCTCCCGGCTGTGCAAGAAAGTATAAACATGCGCGGGTAGTTTATACTGGATCATACCCGCGTAAATCATAGCCGACTTTGTCCTTCCCTTGAGCTCACCCAGCTTCTGCACCTTATTCGCATCCGCATACGCGCTGTCTCTCAGCTCCATTCCCAATCTGTTACAAGACTCCACCGCCATCTTCAACACGATACCGACGTTCCTAGCGACAGTTTCATGGAGGGTTCCAAAATTTTGGGCCCGGCGGCGGATGTTTCCAATGTCTGCACGGGGATCGAGAGGTATTACATCCACACGGTCGATAATCTACGATTCTGTTAGTAAATTTGGAAAAATAAATGGAATGAGTAATGACATACTGCGAGACAAGCCTCCCAGTTCCCTTCCTCGAAGTGTTTTTTGGCATCTGAAATCTGCAGCAATACACCACAGGCCTCGCGATTGCGGAGGTTTATCTTTCGTAGGATGTTGGGATTGTTGTGGTACATGCCGAGCATGTTCCTTACTAGCTGTGCAGGGTCGTCGACAGAGGCAAGGGAGATACTTGAACCAGGAGGAAGATTGGCGGATGATCCCTCCAATCCTTGGTACCCGATTATTCCGTCGTCGAGTGCAATGTGACCAGACAGGTTCTTGTTGAGGATCTGCACAACAGTATCGTAGTCCTCTGCTAGGTGGTAGAGCAGGACTGCATCTGCCGCTCGGCCATCGTCGTCGGCTTGTACAGCCGCCTGCTCTGTGATCGTTCGCAGGAATTCGGACTGATCTGATAGCTTGATCAACCGCATCCGCTTCTCGATTGCGCCTTTTTGCCGGCTTCCATCAGCATGGACGTCACCCAGAAGCTTCGTGAATTCTCTTGTCTCCAAAACTAGCTCCCGGAGCGCCTCATGGCAGATCTTAAGTTGAGCTGGACCGCTTGGCGCAGGAAGGTCGCCATTGAGGCAAATGAGGGACAAGTAGTCCACTGCTTCTTCTGCATTTGGTGTGCGGAAGTCGTTGGTGTAGTAGCCAATCAGGCGGGGGAAGTTGATCTGCTTCTCGCCATTTGCACCCAGGGTGAGGAGCTCTTGATCAGCTTTAAGTGGGTTATCTGTCGGTCTCAATAAGCCATAATATGTGAGTGCGATGGCGAAATGCACGCCATCAACAAAATGGAATGAGTATAGGTAGTGAACGGCCTGAACCCATGGTCAGCAGTATGAACAGTATGAACATGACAAGCGAAATGAATCTAAAACCCACATCTTCAAACAATCCACACATAAGCAGCATTTGGAAATACAAGCCAAAGTTACTACCCTTGGCCATAAAGTGCTTTGCGCCAAACTGAGTGACACTCTTCTGAAGATCTTGCAGAGTAAAGACCTCATGAGCTGGTTCACTCGTCCGGTCGATCTCTCTTGAAAGTACAAGCTGTAACCACATCCAGTCTTCAGCTGTGGGCATTACATTTGGGAGAGACCGTTTTGCAAGTTCACATCGTCCAATGATCTTATAAACTGCAGGCTTAAAGGGGTCTTTGCAATCCTCCATGTGGCGGATGCGATTGTTGTACTCTCCTTGGATGCGGTCATGGAGCTGTCGCGATAGGCGGCGGTCTTCGTGCGCAGTATACGCATGTAAATATGTTGCAAAGCCACGGTCTAATTTCTGGAACTGTGGTTGATTGGTTCGTACGTAGTTGTCCGCCTCCTTAAGTAGGCCAGCACGTATGAGATAGAAGACCATAGCCCAACAGGGTACTTCGTTGATGCACTCGAAGCCCTTGGGTTCCCAGTCTGGCTTTTCTCTGTTTTGTGCCATCTTTACGTTGATAAAACCACGGAACTTGTTAAGGACCGATGGTACTCCTCCCACTCTTGCAATCTGTGGATTTTCAGCGATGGTTTTGTCAATCACTTCATTAAACCTGCGTGCTGGTTAGTATTAAGACAAGGGGACCAATTGGGACACCTTCACTCACTGCTTCTCCAGAAACCTCCTGGAGCCCTTTTCAATCCGCTTGCGGATTCTACCCGCCTCCAGGCTATCGCTAGCAGTGTTCAGGATGTAATCCCGCACAAATTGACGTTCTTGTGCGCCTCCGAAGGGATTATTTTCACCAGCCTCCGTCTCACCAACCACGCTTGCCAGCAACTTCCAAGAGTCTTGTAATTGTAATGTCAACTGTTGGCATGTTGTCAGCGTGCGTGGCCTAAAGGTGTTATACCCCAACACTAAACTTACCATATCTTTTCCTGAAGCACCAGTGATTTCACCAAACGCCTTCATGAGGGGAAAGCTTCCCGATCCCGGATCCGCAAGTAGGCGCGTCTCATTCAACTGCTTCACTGCCTGTGAAAAGCGCTGCTGCCTCTGTTGAACTTGCCGTGAAAGCTCCACTTGCATAGAGGAATCCACATCCGCGAACAAATTCCCTTGATACCTAGTTGTGGATGGCTCCGCCGGTCTGGTAGCGACTGGTTTTCCGAGTACGCTTCCTCCCATGTTCGATTTTGCCCATACACTGTTTGTGCCCAAACCACCACCAGGACCGATAGAACCGCCAAGTCGTGACCGACCAAAGGATGATGCGCCAAAGGCGCTCATTCCGCCGCTGAAAGCACCTCCGTTGTCAGCGCCTGGCACGGGCGACGACTTAGGCGCGAGGCCAAAATGTTCAAATATTCGTTGCTTCTGCGCCTCCCATTCTGTAGTGACGTTTTTGATGACGAAGGAGTCGAAATCACGGGCGGTGCGGCGCATACCCTCTTCGATCGACGAGGCGACATTCTGGTCTTTTCGGGAGCGGAGGTAGGCCTGTATCTTGCCATGTTAGTAAACGCAGTTCGAAGGTAGCCACAGGAAAGGTGGACAGACGTTGATGTCAGTGTCTACTGGTACAGACGGTTCATAGGCTGCCTGGAAATCGATTGCCTCTAGATCCCTAAGATTCTGGTCCGCATCGATTCCTCCGGCTCGGAGTAAATATCGACTGTAGCAACGCTTCAGTTAGTCGGTGGACCATATCTTCTTTTTCATAGTAATTAGACATACGCTCGTGCATCCGTTTGTCGCCCTGATGTCGATTTCTTTAGCTCTTTAGCGCGTCGTTCAATCTCTCCTAGGCCAAGCTGAATAGGTGGCAGGTCGGCGGTGTCTATTTCTTGCCGAAGTTTGCGGGACTGTTCCAGCAAGGAGCTGAAGAGCGATGTTGTCGATACATGGAGAGGATCGGTTGTAGCCATTTTTGGTGATGCGTTGAATTGCCGTTTGTTTGGCGATCCTTCCAAAGAACAACGAAGATTGTTGATGTTGAAATCAGAAGCCCCTAGCGCTGCCAAGAATCCTGGGACGCGCTGATCACGTGCTGGGCCCAAAACCACAAACCATCACTCACTACATGTTAGAAGCACAGGCATGGAGAGTCTAAGACTAATCGATGTATCTCTCATACAGATTCCTGGCCCGAATATAATACAAAACAGTAAACACTTTTCGCAGTGAACTATTTATCTGCCCTTCTGGCTTTCTCTCGTTTGTACTCATTCGCTGCCGCACCTTCCTCACTCTGTATCATCGCCGTCAAGCGCGCCATCTTAGCATGATACTCCTTGCTAGTCTTTTTATCCTCCGCTAACTTGACTCTAGTAATAAATCTGCTGTCCTTGCGGATCTCTCTCACTGCACCCTTCTTTTCTCTCTTGTGCTCCGCCTTCAACTTGGCTATCTCTCTACGATCTGTATCAGGATCGTAACGTTTGTCCATGCTGTAGTCCTCCTCGAACTTAGGCACGTTGGATGCAATAGGCAAAGGCCGGTGATGGTGTAATTCTAGCGGTCGACGAGATAGCTTGGCGTGTGAGAGTCTGGACGCTAGATCTTTGCAAATAGCACGGATCTTTTTCTAGAAAACTGTCAGGACATATTTTGTGAAAGCGGAACAGATGGTATACCTTGAGCTCAGGCCCGAAGTTACTGGTGCATTCTTTGCTTGCAAGATGATTCAGGACACCGACTGCAGGTTTAAATACCTCTATAAAGGCAGTTTTCCCATCCCAGAGCTTCGCTAGTATATCTAATAGATCGATGAGAGTATAGGCTACTGCCAAGGGAGTATCAGTGGAAGGAGAAAACATGTCGGAGAAGGCAAGTTTCCGCGGTTTCCAGTCTTTTGGGGCGTCCTTTATCCGGAACTCGTCGGATTCATTGTAGGGAACTTGGCCTGGTAATTTGGGTTGAGCTGTAGGAGCAAGAAGTGATAACGCTCTAAGTACGAAACTAATGGCCTCTGGTACATATCGTTTCGAGAGTTTTTGATACTAATAGCGCATTTTCTATGATTAATTTGCTGCTTAGAACATGGTTGAGGAGGGAGTGTATATACCTGTGCAGTGAGGGTGACGACATATGAGCCGATTGCTATCAGACGCACCGAATCAAGAGCAACTTGGCCCAGCCATCTGCCCATGACAAGCATAGAGGGAGTAACAACTGGGTGGAAATGATCACTGGTGGGAAAGATGGTGGCAACCGACGTAAGCAGAATCAGATCACCAGCACGCAAGTCTTCGTTCATCCTTGATTCGTTAATTTGCTTGAATTGGTGTCGGAAAGCTGTAGCAACGAATTCCGGATAGATCTTTGTCATGGCATGCAAATGACGAATAAGCAGATCGAGTGTAGGGAACGGTATCCTAGGAGTTGTGAGGTTGGCTATATATATAATGTGTTCCAAGAGCACAGAGGAGAAGTTCTATATCTTTTAGTAACCAACCGATAGGATGTCACGATGTGCACATCACATACTTGAAGTTTTCCCTTGTTTTCTGCTGCGAGTTTTGCATGGTGTAAGACGCGAATCCGCTGAACAACCGTAGGTGTATCATCTACAGCAATGTCCTTGACTATCTGCAGCATTTCTTTATGCGTTTGTGGACATGGGAATGTGAAAGCAAGCTTTTGACTGCGCTCTATTTCACCTTCTTGTGTACCTCGGACCAGTATTCCACTAGAAGGTAAAACACTCGCGAGGAAATTTTCTTCATCTGAATCCGCGGCTTCGTCGCCCGGGCCAGAATCGTCGGAGAGCTCGGCGTCGCCATCAATTATGCCCTCACCATCCACGTCTACATAACCATCTTCCGAGACCTCGTAGTCGCCGTCGAGTAAGGCATCTGGGTTCTCATCCCCAATCACTCGTGGAGGGGCCCCAGAAATACCACTACCCAACCCATATGCTGCAGCGTCAGTAATTCGCTCTTCCTCGTGGTCTTCATTCATGACATTCCCGCCAACCTCCTCATCTTCACTTTCTTCCTCTCCCCTCATCCGCCGTAGCCGCGCCTCTTCGAGCTTCTTTAGCCTTTCACTCTCCTCCGTAGCCTTCTCTTCTTCCGTTTTCGTCCTGTCTGCGGGCTTGGATCGCTTGTCAAACATCATTTCTCTGACAGCTTGGTCATATCCTTGCTCACGCATTCTCTCCGCATCTTCAGGCGGTGGAGATGCTGTTTTATCTTTCTTCAAATCCCTTCCACCAAGTGGTTCATTGTTGGCACCAGTACTCTTTCCAGTGGTCGAAGGCTGCTTTGCGCCCAGTAATGCCCACAAGTCTCCCATCTCTGCATCCAGTTTCTCCCTCTCGTTTTCGTCGTCCTCTTTCAACTTCTGTCGTTCGTATTTATGGAGCTTTGATTTGGCAATGACCTCCTTCATAACTTCCGCCTTGCTCTTTTTTCGCTCCGGTCCTTTGTCTTCCGTGTCGGATCCTTCCTCTTGGTCGTCGAAGCTGAGTGGTCGTTTCCTAGCTAATCTCTGAGGATTTGTTTCGTCATTGTCCTCATCTCCCGGTAGCCCTCCCAATTGCTCAAAGTCATCGTGAAGACCTTGTCCAATCTCGCGTAGACCTCCCAGAGACTCTCCAAAGTGGGTAAGTTCATCCTCATCCTCCAGGTTGAACATTTCACCACCACGTACCCGCTTCTGCTTCTCACGAGTGAACCGCTCTAACATTCGGTCCTCAGGCGCCATTGTAGGGTCATTTTCTCCAAATCGTCGATCTACGATACCGCCGGCCTTGTTGCGATTCTGCATTTCTACAAGCAATGTTTTTTTTCGCTACACACTATCAGCATCTCATCGTTGTATTTAGCGCAAAGAGTGACCTAACTAGTTCTTCTCCGATTGACTTGCTCAAGGCTGGCCTCCCCTCCTTGCCCCTAATTTTTCCCTGGCCGGAAATCTCATGCTTTGACTTGGTCTTTTTGACTTCGAAGGGATTGAATTCTTCGCGAATGCTTTGTAGCGCAGCATCTCGACTGAGGTAGGAGTCGCTTCCTCCGGGAGTGCTGAGTTTTCGCTTGGTCTTGGCCTTTTTAGGTTTTTGTTGTCCAGTAACTCCGGCCGTTCGCAGAGACGCCTTCAGACGCTTCAGCTGTGATTGAGCCATTATTGAGAGGGCAGCGTTGTTGCGGCGGAATGGTGGTGGAGGCGCTGTCGCCGTACTGAGCGCAGTTGGCGGAAATTTTAACAATCAATAATGACGCTAGTAACCCAGGGTTAGGGGTATAAGACCTTTTTGAGTCCCATGTCATACATACAGTAACAGGGGATGTCGCCAGAGCTTAAAGCTCAAGCGCTTGAATATGGGACGCCGCCAATGGCACTGAGAAACACCGACTGAAATTCCTTCGAGGCAAGAGATACTGCACTACTTGGGGTCGGTGATATGTGGGTTAGGGCTTATAGGAATGTGCTCATTTGTCGAATCACAGATTTACAACGAACTTGCAACCAAAATGCTTGACATCCCTTGAATTCTGTCTGAGCAACCCCAACTATGAACATTTACAACCAATACGCTCATCACCCACTATGGCCCTCGATACTTTGTCGTCCGATAAAATCACTTGGATGGTCGCCGGTAAGCATTGTCCATCTCCCCCCCCAGTTCTTCATCCATTGTGCCATCCAAAGCTTACAACCCCACCTTAGGTGTTGGAACCGCACTTGCCATATATACGACCTACTGGCAACTTGAGAACTTCAAGAAACGTACCGCCATCAAACCTTCTGGTACTAGAAGTGTTGGAGTCGAACAGTCAACCGAAGATGGTAGCACCACCGTTAAGCATGAGGGATCCCACTAAGCCCTGTCACAGCTATCAAGCTCTCTACTCTCTCAGCCTTGGCCCGTGGCGTGAACCCCGAGCTTCGCGGCGCGTGAGTTCTCGCCGAATGTATATTTGGCCACATCTAACGATACCAATTCAGGGCTCTCAAAATCCTTTGCGAACGCGGTCTCAAAGAAGAGGCCTTAAGCGCCATCCTAGATAAAGCTGAATTTCCCGATCTTGCCTCTAACTTTATGGCTCTCCGAGTTCTCGGCCTCCTAGTGCAGAACGGCATGTGTTGGTGTACTCTTGCTAATTCACCACTAATATCTTCCAGTGTCTGCTCGCCGCCTCATCCAACCCCGTATTTTTAAAGCTCTCCTTGGCATCCTCCGCCGCTCCTCCGCCCCCGCTGCCGAAAGAAATCCTAACGCCGTCCGCTGCCAACGAGAAGCAATCGGCCTTCTTAGCCGCTTCATCTCACTCGGCGATGAATGTCAAAAGTTTGCCGTCGACGCTGGGTTAATTGACTGGCTCAAGGAATCGCGCGTTGCTGGTTATAACAACCTTGTCGCAGCCGTGTTCGATAACAATAATGACCCTATCGACCAGAATCTCTACGAACTGCTGAGCGCGCTTTGCGGAAGGGGACCTATGGGAAGGGATAATCTCTTGGAGTTGGGGCTGGTGAGGAGTAATAGGCCTTTCGAGTTAGAGCATGACGACTGGGTTGAAGTTGAGGTGGGAGAGGATGAGCCACAGGATGGGAGAAGTCAGCCTCAGGAAGAGCAGACTCAAAGGGCTACCGCAGAAGCCACGGAAGTACCTGTTATTCCTGTCGAACCTTAAGATATTCTTCTTGTCTCAATCTTGGGGGTTGAAGGTGTTTAGGCCGACGTATGCGCATGCACTATTACTCATACTGGCTACATTGGAGTCAATGATAATCATAGTCAGGTGGAAGTCTAGCAGCTTCTAAAAGAACCTATCACTCAAGACGAGACTTAGAGTGATATAGTGCAATACAACCCCGCTATGCTTATTTTAATACAATAGTATCCAACCCAATGCACATTTACATGTACCATCTCGTAAAACCGTGTCACGTAACTTCATACACCGCCTCGAAGAATTCTATCACACCTGTTGCTGCTTCAGCGCCTGCTTGTACTCATGCGGTGAAACTCTCAAACGTTTTGGCTGCCTCCACAGCCCCAACTTCAACCTCTTAGCCCGAGCTTCCGCCTCTTCATACTGGCCCTTCATATTTCCAAACTCAGCGCCGGTCTTTGCTTCATACCTATAAACTGTTAATCGCGTAGCAAAAAGAGCTTGCCCTTTAAAGACTTACACAGTCGCCATGCCCGCCTTCAGCATCTCCAAGCCTACATCCCGTCTTTTCAGACCCTTGCGGACCTTAACGGTTGCAACAACGCGGTCAAACTGATCCTTGCTGTGAAGATATGCGCGGACCCTGCGGTCTCCAACATACGCCTTTAACCATGCTAGAGCTTCGGCGGAGTACGGTTGAGCTTTGTTTCCGAAGTGAGCGCATTCCGGTGCATCAATTCCGGCGAGACGGACGTGAACCTATACTCCCAAGCTCCCATCAGTAACTATCCCCCGTGTACAAAGCGCAAGCCGATGCGCACAGTTTTATCCTTCAAGTCCTTCCTTGCCGTGGGAATCTTGCGTCCCGGAAGCCAGCCCCATCCCAAAAGTCGTCCGCCGGGAATGTGGAAGACGCGAAAGTTATCGCCATCACCAACGCTGGTTACGTGACCGAACAGTGAGCGGCGTCGAAGTAAACGCGGTGAGATGTGGGAAGCGGTGGGAATGCGGCGGACATAGTTCCGGTAGACGTGAGCGCCGAGGAGAGCGGAGGCGCCGGCGGCGACACAGGTTATTATGAACTCCGGAGAAGTGTAGGAGGAGCGGCGGTCATCGTGACTGTTGGTGGTGGAGAAGCTCCAAGGAGGCCATTTCATTGCTGGCGAAGTATAGGTGAAGACAGGTGTGGGAAAGCTGTTATGGTTTGTGAGGAGAGGTAATTATGTCAGGGGTACTCGTTGCTACGGTAGCGAGCGTTTAAGCTTTCTTTTCTGAATCCCTACTTGGTTTAGGTACTTCACGGAAACCCAGAACATCGGGCGAGAGCTTCTGGATTTACACCTAGTATTAGCTGGTTCCCTCATTCCTCCAGTTGGAGGTTGCAAAACGTGGGCCACCCGAACTAGTCCCAGCTATGATCTTTCAGAACCCGATCTATAGAAATGAAGAAACTCGACGCGCTATCAAATAAGACTGAGGTTCCGGACCACATCTATGTTTTCGTTGAGACTTATCCGAGCTATATCCTCAAATCCCAACATCTATTTCAGCACTGAAATGCACATGGAACGACCGGTGGTTGTGTTTATGCCGACCTTTAGACACGGGGGCAAGAACGGCCATCTACGTTTTGCGTGGAGTTTGGATATGGACTCTGATGTGGTTATGGCGTTGCAATGCTAGGTTTTGTTTGTTAGTGGAACGTGTAGGAACTTGCAGGAGTTGCGGAGGCTGATTAATAGGATACTATTTGCAGAGTCGAAGGGCGGGCGTTGGTAGCTAGGATTGGATTTCATGGGCATAGGGAATTTTGGCAGAGAGAATATAGGGATCAGAACTGGAAGAAGACGCAAAAAAACCGAAAGACAACTATGGCATATAAAGTAGTAAAGTAGTAGAGCTCCCTCGAATTTTGTATCTGCCTACCTAGGTGTAAGTCATCATGCATATGGCAGTGACAATTGTCAGGTCGAGTTGAACTGTGATAAATTAGTTTTCACTACGAATCCTAGGTATAGTTACGGGTGGTCATACATACTTCAGCTCTTGTCGTTCAAAACTTCAATCGTCTGGGTAAGTGTATCCGCGACGCCTTGGAAAACACTGAGTCTAGTTAAAAGAGCTCTGTTCTCTTTGAGCAAGCCTTCCTTCTCGGCGGTAATGGCCTTTAGTTCGTTCCTTGTAGCATCCCTCTCTGCAGTAAGGTCTAGGACCATCTTTACCAGTTCGCCTTTCTCGGCCAGTGGCAGATTTAAAACCATGCTCTGAGCTAACAAGTGATCATCCAGCAGGAATTCTTCCTCCGCGGTACTAGCTTTTAAAGCGTTCCTTGCAGCGTTCCTTTCTCCAGTAAGGACCATGATCCTATTCAGCAGATCGTCATTTCGTGTCTGAGCTTCCTTCAGGCTGGCATAGATTGCTTGATGTTTGCGAATTACCAAATCTAGCTCGTTCTGAAGCAGGTCCCGTTGGTGCCTCAGCACAACCCCTTCGTCCTCAGATTCGGGCTTTGAGAGGGGCTTCTGTCGTTTCGCAATGTTGCAGGGTTTGCTAGAAGATCGGCGCTTCTTTGGTTTAGGCTCATGGGATTGAGGTGGAGATACCTTTTCCCGCTTTCCAGAAAATGATTCTGCCTGCTTACCGGAAGATGATGCTACCTGGCTCCTGGTTGGTTTGTTTGCACGGCGGAGTCCACGAATGTTCCGTGAAGTCAAAGCTTGGGGTGATGGATCAACGTTGCTATTCTTCACCTGGGCTTCGAAGGAGGATGAAGTGGTTTCTAACTGTGTGCCATCGCGGAGTCGACGGACTTTGTCATATAGTTGCTTCCTGGTGAGGCGGACCTCTGCTCGTCCATCGTTCAATTTCCCAAGAAGCTCTTGGACAAACGTTTCATGCGTATCTTCCAAAGACTTCCAACCAAGGCCCCACAACTTGCTCAAATTATCCCTCACAAGCTCCATCTGCCATTCCTTCCAAATGGTTGTACAGAGTGAGGCTGTGGTGGTGTTGGTAGTGTTCTTTTTATTTAGGATGATGGGCTCTAGATCGCTGTCGAGATCTGTTTCGTCGCTATCGCCGTTATGACTATTGTGTGGGGAATCACGATGGTCGTGGTCTGTCTCCGCCTCCTCTTCCACCTCCTCCCCTGCCTCCTCCTCCCCCCGATGCGACATCTGTTTATACTGTGAGCTTGGTCCCGAGTGATAAAATATGATTTAAGATATAGGCGAGTGCATACTTCGGATTTTGACGGCGGCAGGACAAGAAAAACTTCTGTTGATGTCACCGGGATTATTTGGATGTAATTGTTGATGTGAAACCGCAAACTAAGTACGGACGGTGCGATCATGTTATGATGCAGATGCCAAGACATGGTTTCGTGGGATATCCGTCAAAGGAGTATCATGTTCAAGACCCTTGAGCCTTCGTTTGCGAGCGGCAAGAGATACGCTGGTTGGTGGGTTGATGGAGGTGATAGCCCGTGAAGCGGCCAAAAACCGCTGACTCACTGAATGGAAATGCCAAGCTTTGCGGCTGCCCCACCACTGGTATAATAAGCTTCTCTCTCTCCACTCCTGATCTTTTCTCCTCAGGCGTCTCCCATCAAAGCTGCGCTTCTTTGCTACAAACCGACACTTCACCGGCTGGAAAGTCGATGCTCGTGGTCATCATTCAAGCAAGTGAGAAATTCGGAGGAATCTTCAAGCATTACACCAACAACTTTTTCGGCTTGCTGGAGGGTTGTTGGCTACCCGCGAGGGTCTGGCGTGACTACGCGTCTGCAACAGGCATCAGAAAAACAAGGACCCTTGTTCGCTCTCTTCGGAAAGTGATTCTAAGGTGTTCCTGTGGAAGTCTTTGCGAAGATTGTGGATGAAGCCATTTTAGTGCAATGCGCGGCGTACCCAGAGATGGGTATAATTCGATTCCGATTATTCTGATGGGAGGCGCTTCGCTTTTTTTTCTTTCTAGGTCGGTCGTTACTCTTTCCATGCTGAAAGGAATCTATTAACTTCGTGGGGGTTTGGGGAATGTTTGGTAGGAACTTTTGTGTGACATTGGGAAGGATCCGGGTTGTTGGGCAATTAATTGGTGAACTTGCGACTTTTAAGAATTGTTTTGGATGATCATGAAGTTGCTTTTTGTATTTATGTTCTCACGACGAAGAGACTGGAGTCGTGCTTTTCGTTTCCATTTTGTTCACGAATTGACTCCATTTTCTGTATTTCACTTTACTGGATTGAGAATATCTCATGCTTCTTTCCGAGGTCTAATGCGCAACATTTGCTGCTGTTGATGTCATGTACGGATCCCGTATGCTGCCACTCAGCGGGGTCAGCGCGAAAAAAAAAAGTAACGAATTAACGGTGAGCATCATGACTCAACCAGCCCCCTTTCTCTTCCTCATCTTCTCCTATATACTCCCCTTAACTCGCTCGATTGAGGACGAAGACAACTATGGCGATCAAAGACAACGTCGAAGCCCGCTTTGAGCGATGGGAGAAGAGACTTCGCTCCATTACCACACAGTCATTGACTACCGACTACGTCCGACCTACCGAAGGAACCCGAATTGTTGAAGCTGTACATTCCGTTACACTGCCCGAGTCAGCACAAACAGCGCTCTTACAACTGTCTATCCTCGATGGATCAAATAGAATCCCCCCATTCACTGTGCTACTGGCGGCATTCGCAGTTTTGGCCGCAAGGTTGACTGGTGACGAGGACATCTCCATCGGAACTTCGGGCGAGAACAAGGAGCCATTCGTTCTGCGGTTGCCAATCGACGCAAAAACAAGCTTTGCCGACTTGCTGTCTACCGTCAAGAATGTGATTGCGCCTCTCACAGTTTGCTTGGTATAATGGTGCTGATACCCTACGTTCTAGTTGGAAACCGAAGGTACCGCGGACGCAGTACCGCTTTTAGAGCTCATTCAACACCTCCAGACCAAATCCGAGTCCCCAAAGCCCCCAAGACTCTTCAATCTCTCGCTCTACTATGCACCTGATGCACCATCCAAGCAATTCCTCGCTTCCCATGAGTTGATGACGGACCTCAGCATCTATGTGGAACTCAACGCTCCACCTCAGTCGGCGTCATTGAGATCCGTACCTCAGGTTCCAGAAATCATATTGAGCACTCACTACAATCAACGTATATTCTCTACCAAGCGCATAGTCGCCATGATGGATCAATTGGTACAAATTGTCCAAGTAGGCGCCGTGAACCCTAGGATCGACATTGGGTCAATTCCCTTGATGACACCTGCGCAAAAGGAGGTTCTGCCCGATCCCACCAGAGACCTCCACTGGAGCGAATTTCGCGGGACCATTCATGATATTTTCTCCGCAAACGCCAAGAAGCACCCTGATCGAGAGTGTGTGATAGAAACCCCAGATATCCACGACCCGAACAGCAAGAAGAGGGTGTTCACATACAAGCAAATTGATGAAGCTTCAAACATCCTGGCACATCACTTTGTTGCCAAGGGTATCAAAAGAGGTGACGTCATTATGGTTTACGCATACCGAGGCGTGGATCTGGTGGTGTCAGTCATGGGTGTTTTAAAGGCGGGTGCGACGTTTTCAGTTATAGATCCAGCATATCCTCCCACACGGCAAAACATTTATCTTCAAGTTGCTCGACCAAGGGCGTTGGTAGTCATTGAGAAGGCAGGAAAACTAACCCCTAGTGTCCGGGAGTATCTGAACGACTTGCATATTCTTACAGAAGTCCCCGCTCTAGCTATTCAAGATGACGGTAATCTTTTGGGAGGTCTGATCGATGGAAAGGAAGTGCTGTCTGAGCAGGTTGCGCTCAAGACTGAAGGTACCGGGGTGGCTGTGGGACCCGACTCCAATCCGACGCTCAGTTTCACATCCGGCAGTGAAGGAATTCCCAAGGGTGTCCGAGGTCGCCACTTCAGTCTGACTTACTACTTCCCCTGGATGGCGGAAACGTTTGGTCTGTCCGAAAACGATAGATTCACCATGTTAAGTGGCATCGCTCATGACCCGATCCAACGAGATACTTTCACACCACTTTTCCTCGGTGCGAAGTTGCTTGTTCCAACCGCGGACGATATCGGAACTCCTGGTAGGCTTGCGGAGTGGATGGACGAGAACAAGGCTACAATTACCCATTTAACACCTGCTATGGGACAATTACTTTCCGCACAAGCCGAACGATCAATTCCTTCACTGCGCCATGCGTTCTTTGTCGGAGATATCTTGACTAAGCGTGACTGCTTGAGGTTGCAGGGGCTTGCTCGAAATGTCGCCGTTGTAAACATGTACGGAACGACCGAAACTCAACGAGCCGTCTCTTATTTCGAGGTCCCTTCGTTAAATTCGGACCCCACCTTTTCTCAATCGCAAAAGGACGTCATTGCGGCAGGAAAAGGAATGCTCGATGTTCAGCTGTTAGTTGTAAACCGTCACAACCGCCAGCAAGTGTGCGGTGTTGGTGAAATTGGCGAAATCTACGTTAGAGCTGGTGGTTTGGCTGAAGGTTATCTGAGGCTTCCGGATATGACTGCCACCAAATTTATCAGCAATTGGTTTGTCCCAGATGACCACTGGAAGTCCCAGGATGCTGGTAGTAATGAGCCGTGGAGAAAGTTTTACATGGGTCCTAGAGATCGGATGTACCGTACAGGAGATCTTGGTCGCTACACACCTGACGGAAATGTTGAATGTAGTGGACGTGCCGACGATCAGGTCAAAATCCGTGGATTCCGTATCGAGTTGGGAGAGATTGACACCCATCTATCTCAGCATCCGTTAGTAAGAGAAAACGTAACCTTGGTCAGAAGAGACAAGGACGAGGAAGCAGTCCTCATTTCATACATCGTGCCATTGCAGTCGTCGGATCTTGATGGACTTGTCAGCGCCGATGAAACGGCAAACGTTGATCGAGGAGACGAGATTGTCAAGGGTCTCAGAATGTATCGCCGATTGATCTCCGAGGTCAAGAGTTACCTTAAGAAACGACTGCCATCATATGCAGTCCCCACCGTTGTTGTCCCCCTCAATAAGTTGCCTTTGAACCCCAATGGCAAGGTTGACAAGCCTGCGCTTCCGTTCCCTGATACTGCACAGCTCGCTGCTGCTGCCCGTGGCAGAAGAAGAACTAGTGTGGAAGAGGGATCTCAGCTCACCCTAGTTCAGAGACAGCTGAAGGAAATCTGGCAGACCCTTCTGCCTCACGCAACAGACGGGCTTGCATTGACAGACAACTTTTTTGATCTAGGTGGTCATTCCATCCTCGCCACTAGAATGATCTTTGAAATCCGGAAGAGATTTGTGACGGATGTTGCTCTGGGTGCTATCTTCAAACACCCTACTTTGGGTGCCTTGGCCAACGAGATTGGTAAAATTAGGGCGGGTGGAGACCACGATTTGGGAATAAGCACCGACGAATACGCAGTGGAGGAAAAGACGAAGGTCGAAGACTATGCAGGAGATGCCAGAGCGCTAGCTCAGACTCTTCCCGAAAAATTCCCTTCATCTCACGATGTGGTTATCTCCGGTGGCGTGACTGTATTTTTGACCGGTGCCACAGGCTTCTTAGGTGCATATGTACTGCGGGATCTGCTCAGACGTTCTGACCCCCAAGTCAAAAAGGTCATCACGCACGTTAGAGCTTCCGATGCGGAGAAGGGCTTGAGCAGAGTCAAGAAGAGCTGCGAGGCGTACGGTGTTTGGGATGACTCTTGGGCGAAACGGATCGATGTCGTTACTGGAGAACTTGGACAAGACAGGCTTGGATTGGGGGATGAAGATTACAAGAAGGTCCTCAATGAGGTGGATGTTATCATTCACAACGGAGCTCAGGTAAACCGTCGGTTCTGTACTGGAAGACTGGTACTAATGAATGGTTTAACGCACAGGTCCACTGGGTTTACCCATACTCCAAGATGAAGCCGGCTAACGTCAAGGGAACTATCGACGCTTTATTGCTATGTGTTGAGGGCAAGCCCAAGTCCTTTGCTTTCGTGTCTTCCACCTCTGTTCTTGACACCGAACATTATGTAAAACTCTCTGACACCATCCTTGAAGCCGGTGGCGGAGGTATTCCGGAATCCGATGACCTTGAGGGCTCTGCCACTGGACTCGGAACCGGCTATGGCCAAAGCAAGTGGGTTGGCGAGTACGTTGTTCGCGAGGCTGGTTGCCGGGGTCTCGATGGATGCATCATCAGGCCCGGATACATTACTGGAGACTCAGAGACTGGAGTCACTAACACCGACGACTTCTTGATACGTATGATAAAGGGTTGTGCTCAGCTTGGGAAAATGCCTGATATCTACAACACCGTCAACATGGTGCCGGTTGATCATGTTGCTCGTGTTGTAGTTGCCTGTGCCGTTTCTCCACCAACATCTCCTCTTACAGTAGCCCAGGTTACTGGTCACCCAAGACTAAGGATGAACGAGTTTTTGGCGACTCTAGCTACCTATGGATATGAAGTTGATACAGTCGATTACATGCCATGGCGTGTGGCACTCGAGAACTACATTATGAGAGAGTCCAAGGATAATGCGCTGTGAGTAATCCTACTCCATAATTGGTATGTTTTGTTATTGACGATCTAATTTGTAGATTCCCACTTCTACACTTCGTCCTCAATGACCTGCCATCCGGAACCAAGGCACCTGAACTCGACGACTCAAACGCAGTCATCTCCCTCAGGAAGGACGCGAGGTGGACAAAGGAGGACTGGTCGCAGGGTTCTGGTGTTAGTGTAAAGATTATGGGTGTTTACATTGCCTACTTGATTGCGATTGGATTCTTGCCGCCGCCGCAGGGTAAGGGTGAGAGGGAGTTGCCGAAAATCATAATGTCAGAGGAGGCACGGCAGAGCTTGAATTCGATTGGTGGGCGAGGAGGCATTGGTCCGACTGCGTAGGGGTCTTTTGGATTTTATTCTAGATGTCTCATATAGGTAGTTGTTGCTCGGGTTTCTTCTCAAAAGCAAAGCCTAAAATTTATTGTGATCTACTTACTGGTAATCTACTTTCTACCCTACCTTGCCGTGCTGGCAGTTTTGAACTCCCAGGGTTCCATGTCTCGTGGAGGTGTTTTGGAATGGACGCAGGAGTTGGTACTTCTATGAACATGAGCTCTGCGTCGCACAATGACGCAAAATTTGGTGTCACTCGATTTTGTTGGTGGACCGGCAGAACACGGCCAGTGGATTACAACGAACTTGAAGCGTCAAATCACCTCTCCGTCCAAAAGTGTTCCCACCGACTCGTCCCGCCCGGCGGTTGTCAACCCATACACTGACCTTCTCGCCCGAAACGTCGCCCGCTGCCCCCTCGATTTCACCAACATAACCCAGTGCTCTCAAGCGGTTAGGCTAGTCCGGGCCAGCCTGGGCCAGCCTATTTTCAAGCCCAATTTATATCCACCCATGCCAAGGCTAGAGTGCATACATGTAGATACCCACATACACCCGCAGGGCTCGATAGATTGATCGTGATCGACCCGCTGATCCGAGTTCGGTGAGTAGGCGCATCACTTCTAGTAGGTTTCTGCAGATATCCGTAAACTTACAGGTAACCGCATGGGCCATCTGTGGTACGGCAACCTGCAGATGTTTGGGACCTCCCGGCGGCAATTTGCAGCCTTACTCGGTACGCCAGATACCGCCATTCATCTGACCCCGCGGCGGATGCGGTGGTGTCATGAGTTGTTTGTGCAAATTGCGGGTAACAACGATCCCCAGTATAAGCATTTAGGCACCTGAGTTACTTATGTAGACTGTTCATTGATTGCTCAGGGCAGCTCGAGGGGTGGGTTTTAACAATGTAAGAGATTCTTCCTTACCTCTTGTGCTGAGAGAGTTTGGTGTCTGTGGTCAGCTTCACTGGATACATTGTACCCTGCAAGTAATAGTGGCCGTGAGCCTGATGTCTTATTCTGCTCTAGACCAGATCGTAACAGAGGCAAACATTGTAGCTGTAGGGTCTCACATGTTTTTGCTTCGCACCAGAGGAAATGCTTAATGGTTTAACTCTTCAATGGTTCGTGTCCATATTTTAGAACTTGGTAGAAAAGGTGTAGTCTTCCTCCCAGCCTGTATCCCTAAACCGTAGGTAATACATTCGAGGCCATATCTGACCGGGGTGGATGTCGTCGTTTGTTAACAACGAAGCGTAGGCCTCGAGATGAAACATATGACAACTCAGTGACTTCGCTTACAAACAAGAGCGGTGCATTTTCAGTAGCGACTATTAACACTCGATTCCGCTCTATCGACTTCGTCTCTGACATGTGTATGAAAAGTACACGATAGCGGAACATATATCGACCGTAATTGCTACAATTTGGGGGGATAATACTGGTATATGGGTATATATAGCAGTATTTATATGGTTTTGGGTTCGAAGAGTTTCTTGCTCATGTCATATCGTGTCACTCACCTGGGTTAGGTTTGCGGCAACGGCAAAAAATCAGTCTCCGTGCGACCGCATCTTACCATCGCGGTAACCCAGCAACGCCGCAATTCGTTCCACCGCCTGGAGTGTTACCGGGCTCTCCAGAATTCTCATTCTCATCGGCGGTTGGACATGGGTTGGCGACAAAATTGCGTATATATGGGGTGTTCCCGCAGCACGTCATGTCCATCCATGCATGTTTCCTTTGAACTTTATTGAAACACGGTGAGCAACATCAATGTGCAGCAATTCCACTGCAATCCGCAGGGGCAAAACAAGCATGAGTTTTCTATTGCGGCAGCCCAACTCCCGGGCTCCGGCTCCCTTTTTTTTGGGACGAGGCAGCTACCACTTCGGCTCTGGCTCCGGCTCTTCCAGTGATTCGTTGGAGTTCGCCGGACTTCCGCCGAGAATGATGACGGACAAACGCCAAACTTTTAACCTGCGCGACGTTGTGCCGACTTCCACTCAGCAAACACTTCTCAGATTCCCCATAGCTTCAGATGACAGATAACATTTGCTACCAATTACCAATTGACCACTAATCCTCTACACACTGACTAGCAAGTTACTCCGAAAATCGCATTCTACTACTCTGCCCCCCACCATCCACCGAACCCCGCAAACAAACTTGACGCTCCATTGCTTCTGATCCGCCAATTTGAACCGAGGATGCCCACCACCACCGACAATCCCGCCGTCGCCCAAATACATCCCAATCCCACCTCTACCGAAAGCCCCATTCCTCCTCTTCCTTCACCATCTCCAGGTCCAGTACAGCAGCTCTTGAGAGAAGAGAATAACCAACCACCATCGCCACAGCATTACCTCCCCCCGCCATCACCACTCACAATGCCTTCCGTTCTCTCCCCGCTCCCGCAATTGCCGCTACCATCCGGCTACCTCAACGTCCACGACTTCTCGGGCGCACCTTCTCACGCTACGTCCCAGGTTACATCCCCAATGTCGGGAAGCCCCAGGTCTCTGTCGAGATCCGACTCTCTACGGTCCATGGGTGACGTCGGCGGCTGGGGAGGTGTCCTGCCCTCCATCATAAGTCCAGCGTTTACTCCTGCCACCACTCCCGGCACGCCAAACCTTACGGGCGTCCCTGTGGATGAGAGCGAAGTGCCGAAAAAGTTGATGAAAGAGCTGCCAGAGGTTTCTTGCATTGTCCGAGCGAGGATACCTACGTGAGTTGTTTCACCTTTTACCTTACCACTGTGACCCCGTGATTAATGAATAGGCCAGAACTACGGGAACAGAGATCTTCCTGCATCTATACCAGAACTCAATCGACACCAAGGAGCACCTCGCCATCGTCTTCGGAGACAGGATCAGATCCAAATCACTTGACGCCCCGCGACCGGGCGAGACAGAGATGGACCGGATGATCCGCGGCGCCTATACCGGCCGTCTACACCCGGGAAGAACAAGCAGCAAAGACCCGAGCCCCACTACCTCCACCTCTAACGCAGCAAAACGCGCCCAAACACCTCTCGTCCGAATCCACAGCGAATGTTACACGGGCGAAATCGCCTGGTCAGCACGGTGTGACTGCGGCGAGCAACTCGACGAAGCAGCCCGTCTGATGTCGCTCGACCCCGCCGGCGGCGCAGTCGTATATCTACGCCAGGAAGGCCGCGGCATAGGATTGGGTGAGAAACTGAAGGCTTACAATCTCCAAGACCTTGGCAACGATACTGTGCAGGCCAATCTTATGCTGCGGCATCCCGCAGATGCGCGTTCGTATGGCCTCGCCACAGCAATTTTGAAGGATCTCGAGCTTTCAGAGATCAGACTGCTCACAAATAACCCCGACAAGATTGCGGCTGTGGAGGGGCCGGGGAAGGAGGTTAAGGTTGTGGAGAGAGTTCCTATGATCCCTTTGGCGTGGAAAAATATGAAAGGTGGTGTTACAGGGAAGGAGGTTAGCGAGTATCTGAAGACCAAGGTATGCTACACATCCCGAGCTGCTGTGGGAGTGTGGGTGGCTAATCTCTCCTGTGCAGATTACGCAGATGGGACATTTGCTGTCGTTGCCGGAGGGCGGTATATAGAGCAGCAGCACGACATTTGTGTGTGTATAATGTTGGCTTGGTGATATCCCGGGTATTTTTCTTTATATTTATTTATTTCGTTTATTGCATATATCCTTCCCCTAAGGCGGATGTATGTTATAGCTCATCTTGTATTTTTTGTTGCTGGGGAACTGGCGTTTTTGGTGCATGTTCATTTGTTGGGCTGGAATGTATGTGGATATGAGAGGACAGCTTAGTAGAAGGAGGACTTTTGTACCTACCAGAAAGAAGTTTACATGAGCTCTGGGTGGGTAGTTGCTGGATGGTCATCTCATGCACTACAGACATCCCCATCACATTCACCGGGAACCCATCATTTTTAGCACAGCTTCCAATATTCTCATTACTCTTCCCCTCCCCCCTTCTCTTCTTACTTACTATGTTAATGTTTAAAATCCAAGTATAAAAAAAACGATCTATCCATCTTCAGAAACAGAAACAAGAAAAAAAGTTCTGGTGTGGTGATAACAAAGCAAGCTAAAGGATTGCAACTCCGATGTTAATGCAAAAATCAAAAGAAACGGAAACGGATGAATGAATGCAAAATTACATAGGAGATATTTTTTGCGAATGATGAAGAAAGAAAAAACCAAAGACAGAAAGCAAAAACTGACAATAAGGAAAGCCACGAGGCGACAATGGTCTAAATACCCAACCTACCCCAACCCAACCCAACCCAACCCAATCCAAGGAATCACTTTTATGTGGAAAAGTAAAAGGGAAAATTAATGAAGAGACAAAAGAGACAGAAAGAAATCCTCAATGATGATAACCCCCTCCTTTCCCAACCAACCAACTAACCAGTCAACTACCCAAACCCAGCCTCCCAAACAAAGTACTAGATACTTTCCCTCGAAAATAAAAGAGAGGTGCAATGTAATACAAGAATCCAAAAAGAAAGAAATGTATAACCAAACCCCTTCCTCACCCGCCTTCAAAATATATCCTCTTTCTGCCCTAAACACTCTAAAAAGAGTGTGAAACTTTTCAAAGATTCCCAAAAGCGCCAAAAAAGAAAAAAAGAAAAACGGAAAAGGAAACCAAAGGGTATGTCATCCGATTCAAACACTCAATTCCGAGAAGCCAATGCTTGTTCCCGTCCCAGGACCTGGGGTCCAAAAGACAATCAAACATGCCAAGGAAAGGAACTGTACACAATCCCCTCCCCTCCTCCCCCCTGCCTCATGTTCTTACACCGCCACCATTTCCACCATTTCCACCATATCCGCCATTTCCATTTCCACCGCCTGATACCGTGTTTCCTCCAGCCAGTCTTCTTCTCCATACTGGAAGGGCCCCAATTAGTGTTTGGGTAGCCTAGTAGCTGCTGTCGCCGTTCCCCGCGACGTGTCCGTATGCGCTTCCGTATCCTCCGTGTTGCTGCTGTTGCTGATGTTCCTCCGCTTCGAGAGGCGGCGTCAACGTCTGATTTGGGTTCTCGGATCTGAACCCTGCGGTGGATGCGGGTAGTTGGGGTGCACCTGCTGTGGCTGCTGATGATGATGGTGGTGGGATGGTCCCGCCAGAGGATGTTGCATTGGAGGTTGGCCCGGTGGAGGGATGTGACCCTCCGCCGTATGCTGCGGCTGCTGTTGGTGGTGCTGAGCTGTTCCCCCTCTGCCCCCCCTCTGACTGGTTCCTCTGAGATTGCGACTTCCCATGCCAATCAATTGTCCATGTTCAACTTTTTGTTTTGCAAAGCTTGATAGGAGAACGGAAAGAGCGAGGCGGAAGATATATGATAACAAAAGGAATAAGAAAATAAAAATGGAAATAAATTGGGCTGGAGTTGGGCAAGGGGAAGGGCAAAAACTAAAAGCCAATCGGGTCAACTTACTTCTCGATACTTTGCGAGGTATATTTTGAGGGCTTCCGCATAGTTCTCGAACCCGAGCGACGTCATGGCGAATAAAATATCCTCGCCATTTACGGTTTTTCTCTTTTCCTGTTGGCATTTTTCCGAAGCTATGGTTCACCACGTGCGGAAAAAGCCGATTCGTCAGTCTCTCTAGCTGCATCGTTCATCCGGTGGAACAATTGGAATGGTTGCCTCTCGACAGGGAATGATGCCCAACCACGACAACACATCGAGACAACAGCAACCGTGATGAAATAAATGAATCTGAAGAGATGAGGGATGAGGAAGCTTACCTTCGCTTGTTATGAACGAGATAAACTCGCTTACACACTCTTGCATGCACTCCTTTGCTTCTTTGGCAATTTTCGCGTTCTCTGGCAGAGCTGTCTTCATTATACGGGCAACTGGTGCGAAATTCCGAATATCAGTATCGGATATTGAAACCGTCGGCCTCTCGACCTCCGTTGGAGCATCTGAGGAAGTGCGCGCAGGCGTTGCACCCTCTGCTTTGTTCGCGTTACGTTCCGTTTAATTCCGCAACACAATTGAGCTTGCGCAGCAATCGGTGATCGGTATATACCGGACGAAGTAATCCAGTGCATGCGGGGAAACAGAGGGGTGCTTGTGCCAGCCAGCATAAATGTACAGGCTGCCGAGGAAATTCTCCAAGGAGAATATCAACCGGGAAACAAAAATAGAGAGTAGATAAAATAAGTTTGTCCAGGTCAACGGGATGGAGGCCGAAGTGGTACGAATACAACGTAAAATGCCCAGATCTGGGATCGACAAAGGAAATCGAGCGTCGGAAGGGACTTACCATTGGCGATGGGTAGCCATCGGTCCTGCTCTTTGACCTCAAAATCAAACACAGGCTGTTGTTGAGTTTCTTGCTGGCCTCTTTCCATGAGCTCCTGCTGTTCCTGTTCGTCGGGCGATTGGTCTTGTTCTCCGACTTCTGCCTCCAGATCCTTCGTGGGGGAGGCCGACATCATGTATGTTCGCGCTCGCCCCTACCTACAATAGTAGACTGGATGACCAGGGAAATCGGAAATCTGTTGTCCGTTCGATTCGCTGGCAGAACACGTCACCCTCGATTGGGTGGTGGGTGGTGGCTTTGGCTTTGGTGCGTGCAGGAACTTTTCTGGCGGACTACGGGCTGTCTGCTAGGCTTTCCGGACCAACGTACTGGGTAGGGCAAGTAGGGTAGGTGTGAAGGTAAACTGTACTGTAGTGGTTGCGTACAGAGAGACGCAAATGCAGAAACGGATTACTTCCCGTAATGGCAGTGATGGATCTGGAGAATAACGTGTGCGTGCAGATTGCAGCTGCAGGAGCACGGCAAAAAACTAGCTAGTTAGGCAAACAGCCAGCGACAACGACACAGCGGCAGGTGGGTTTTGCTAGCTGCGGGCCTTCTTTTTTTTTGCCAGCGCTGAACCTTAGTACAGAGTGGTGAACTGGGGTGGTTGTTTCGTGATGCACGATGACCACAGATCACTGCAGCTACGCGTCTCGGTGTGGAGATAGATAGATTTGTCGAGGGATCGAGTTGACTGGGGGGGTGGGTGGGGGAGTAACGGGTGTGACCGGTGGACCAATCTGTCGGACGTAATTATGAAGCAACTGATTGAGCGGATGGAAGATGAGTGAAGATCGACTACGTGCGGGCGGTGCGGGCGGATATGCGTGGTGAATTGATGTGATGTGATGTGATGTGATGTGGTTTTTGGCGATTTGGCGAGCGAGCTTGGAGACAGGAAACGCGACGGGAGCGGTCCGGCAAAATTGTTTGGAAGCCGGGATGATTGCAGGCAGCTGCCGACCGACCTGTGATGGCGGACGGTGGTGGTGGCCCGGTTAGTGAATGATGGAGTGGGGTGCCAGCGCGGGGATTCTCTCTCTCCCCCTCTGCTTCCTCTTCCTCTGTGCGTTCGTTCCTTCCTCCTTCTCTACTCCTTCCTTACTCTTACCCTTTTCCTGCGAAGCGGGAGGGATTCCACAGCGATTGATTGTTTCCAGGAGTGTCGGAAAGAGATTGGTGTCGGAACGTGTAATGATCAAAGAAGGAAGGACAGACGGCAGGGAATCGGGAAGCTTCACGACGACAACAATGCGAGAGCGAAAAACAAAAATACATTCAGCTACCTAATTTGCCTACTACGTCCCGACGCAAATCACAACATTCGGGGGGGCAGGAAGGAGGCGAAGCCGAGAGGCTGGGATGGAAAATGCGTGGTGGCTCTCTGTGCAACAAACAAAAAGCTTCGCAAGGGTTGAGAGGCGTATGATGAACTGTTGTTTACAACTTCAAGAGATCACCAAACTCAAAACGTTTCATTTCATCCTTGAATGCCAACAGCATGGACTCTCCAGCATGGGAGTTGCACGCCAGATTGGCTCAAGACAAGTCTCCGTCCTTTCTTCTTGCGGAGGCGCCTGCAGATAACAGCTGGTCTGCTAATTATTTCGGAGGCGCGTGTGCTTCTTCGAGTCGTGTTTCTCGGTTTTCGGGGTTTCGTCAATCGTCAGGCGGCGACAGAACGCGCTAGAGTACGTTAATACTCCGGATACAGATGTGACGTTGTTTCTTGCCATTCAGGAGCCAGTGCACGTGTACTGAGCGGAAATCTAATTTCAAAATTGATTATTTATTTATATATTACAGAAATTGCAATTCGTCAAACATCTCTGGGTGGCCAACAGCTTTCATATCACAATTTCCGCCCCAGAGTTGCATGGCAGTCTTTGTATCCCCTTCAAGATGACGCCTGGCGTCGCTCCTATCCCATCAACCAACAGCTTCATCCAACTGTTACAACATCACACGATCTCACAACAGTATCCGCTAGTTACTCCTTGGCCACGCCGCTTCTGCAAGAGAGAAGCTCCAACCTTATGCGCGCCATATTGAGGAAAAAGTCTTGGCTTCTCTCTACCACACCCCGGATCGAGGCGCCAATCGGGGTGTCATCGACAAGAACAAGTCCGCCCTGCGCACCTCAGCCTTACCGTCCAACAGCCAAACGGCAATCTGCAAACATTTTTCCCTATTGCGAATATGCCGTGTTACGGACTTACCAATCTTCCGCACGAGAGTAATTCTTTTCGACAACACTAGAACAGAGATGACGATGACGATCCGCAGTTAGCACAATGATGTGGATGGTGGGGGGGAAAAATCTTCCTAGCCAGCCAACTTGTCCCAAGACTGCGGGAGGTCGATCTCTGTCATGCAGTTGTCCAGCGAAACAAATGATCCTATCAAACGGAATTACTCTGTTTACAGTTGCAAATAAACCCTTTCATCAATAACTTCATCATGTTTCGAGCCTGAGAAAACACAGAATTGAATTCTCACAAAATGGACCGGCACTTTCTTTTCTGATTGACAACGCATCAAGTGCGGTGCATGTCAAGCAAGAATTTATTCATGCAGATATTCATTCATTAAGCAAAAGAAAATAAGTCAAGAAGGCTGCGTCAATCGTCATACGGCTGAGATTTACGTAGGGAAATCCCTGGGCACAGCACGACAGCTCACTGTTTTGACAAAATTACCCCACACTACTCTACTTGACGATTGATCCAGAACTATTCAGAACTTAATACTTTGTGGGGGAGCCCGTTGACTCCCACTCAAATCACGAATATAGCCGATTAGCAGTCATAATAGAGTCAACTGTTGCAAAACACAATTCCAACGCATACAGAAATCCAGATGGGGTGCCATAATTTGCTTTACATAGAGATGCTCATCTAATCAGTGGCTGGAACATACTCGTTCATGCACATGAAATCCATTCGATGGACGCAAAAAGCAATACCATTTTGCTGCATACCTAATTGGTACAGGACTGCAACTTGCCGCATTCCCACCCACCATCTGCAGTTCGTGACTAATTTCGTTGTCTTTGCAGCCTGGTGATGGACAGCAAGGGTTCGGACTGGACGGCCGCTTCCGGGTTGATACGGCGGATGTTAATTAAGCTCGGGTTTATGACGACGGATGGCTGTCGACATCAGATTGCCGGGGCCCTTCCAAATTTACAACCGATGTTTGGGTTGGCTATGCATGTACAGCTCAGCTGTACAGCCTTCCACCGGCCCGGTTCTGCACGAATGGAGAAGATTGCTAATCGCGGTCATGGCAATGATTCTATTGAGGAGCCTTATTGCTGCACTACCTGGATATTGTTCTTGGTCTGGACAAACGTCAGTAATCAGAGCTCGCACGTTTCAACAATGAAATGGTGCTGTTGCGAAAAGACATGAGGAAGGATCCCCAACAAACAGTCGTCTGTTTGTGTATTGCTTCGGCGATGGCGTATCGCCGAAAAGCAAACGAACCGATCGAGTATAGTAACCTACCTTCCAAGTCTCCATCTCCTCCTGTTTTTTCTTGTACTCCTTTACAAGGTTTTCCAGAACATTCTTCAGACCTTCGGCATTCGTTTGCAATGCAGGTACCACATCCGCAACCGTTCGCTCCACCAAAACGCCGTTAATCAGACGAAAGCATTTGCGGTCCTTGGGAACTGGAGCGAGGGTTTCTAGCACCAGCCTATCAGCTGTTAGCATCTAGTAAAAATAAACTTTCATGCGTCGAGTAATCGGGCTGATGAAATGAACAGCCACACTCCACAAATGCAGCAAGCAATGATGCACTGCCAGCGCTGCGGATTATACTGGCTGCCACTATACCCCCTCCCTCCATACGAAGAGGGATCTCGCTTCTGTGTGGAGAAGAATGTTCTAGAAGCCGAGGATTAGTTACTGACCTATGTTCGTCGGCCTCTTGCTCCACGTCTCCGATCTTCGATGCGAGCTGTTGCAACGTGCCCTTGTAGTTACCATACTGGTTCTGTAGCTCTGTCGTCGAAGTTAGCCTGATCTAGACTCGAAAGGAAGCCACCCGCACCCTGTTGCTTGCGCGATGCAGCCGATTGAGAGGTGGTCATGATGCTACTGCTGGTTGGATATGGAGGTTAGGCGGACTCGAAGGCAGAAGCGGATGGTAATGTCGTTAGGTGTTGGCCGGGTCAAAAGCGGGGCCCCAGAATGAGGCTCTTCAAAAAAATGGCATGGCATTCGCCAATAGCTTGTTTGTGGAACGACACTGTCACGTCGACTTCACCACGTCGTCCTCCCTCCACCTTATTCCTCACCGCTCTACATCCACCACGATGCACCCGCATTTGCACACCAAAGACAATCGAGGTCAGCCCCTCCCCATTACCATCATGCACAGTAGATGCTGATTCCCATCGCCACCTGCAGGTTGTGAAGAAGTTATGCAGGCGCTTGACGCCTGCCATGCGCGCGGCTTCCTCTACAAAGCAGCTGGTATGTGCAACGGCGTTAAGCATGACGTTACCTTGTGTCTTCGCGCTGAACGCCTTGAACGTACTCGAAAGAACCGAGAGCTTGCGAAGCAGAAGAGAGAGCAGACAAAAGCAATGTGGCAAGAAATCGATCAGAACTCATGAAAACGCGGGTGTGGTTTCGTGGCGCTTAGAAGATATGCAACATACCTACCTGGCAGTGCGGAGTTCGGGCGATGACGGTTTAAAGGGTTTGCTTGTGTTTTGGTTCTTGTACCGTATTATTGCGCCGAGGCCACGATGGAGTTTCTCAAGCAATTGAAGGCGACTTCATGTTACACCATCCATCAAATCGATATTCTAGAAGGCAAAACACCATAATCATTCCATTGAGTATCTTTGGCCGGCCAGAGCGATCCTACCACTCTGTTTAGCTGTTACCTCTCCTCCACCGCGTTCTCTTCTATCAAGGCAAGATCAACAATCACATACTCCCCCTCCCTCCCAAACCCTACCCTTCTATAGATCCTCCCTGCCGAACCCCCTTCCTCAAAAAAGATCATCAAATACTCCAACCCCTCCTCCAACAACACCTTACAAAGCGTATCCATCAATATCTGCGTATACCCACTCCCCCGAAACTCCTTCCTCGCATATACGCAGATCACGCTCTTTCCCCGTCTCGTCGGCCGTCCAAGAAATGCACCGGAAACGGGAACTCCTTCGACGAAATACGCCCACACGTTTCCAGCAGTCACACCATTGTCTACCACACCTTGCGCGGCAGGCATTGGCACGGCCTCCCCGCGCGCTTCGAGGAACATGTTGGAGTACATCTTCACCAGCAGCTCGCTGTGGGTGTTGTATTCTTCCGTCGTGACCCTTTTCACCGCATGCCGAGGCGGTAACGGAGAGTGCGGGATATCACTGCTGAGTGATGCGGCCGTTAACACGCCGCCGGTATATCTGCTCTCTGTCTTGACGCTCAAACCAAGCCGTGCCGCAACCGCGTCCGCCAGAGCCCGTGACAGCCTCTCATCGCCATTGTAGGCTCTTGGGACCTTCCCCGGGAGACGGAAGAGAGCATCGAGTAATGCACCTACATGCGCTGGTATATCAATTGTGCCAGGGTCAACGGCGGAATAGACGCTCATTGCACCATATGACGGGGTTTTGCAAGAGACCAGGCATACACCCGAATTAGATGAGGTCGACAGCAGGATAAAGACGGATTGGTCTTCGTCCTCTTTCGCGGGGAAAAGCCGTGCCGGCTGCTGCTGCATTGGGGAAAGGTAGTTTGGGTATATGCCGAGGGGGATGGCGTTTTGCCATTCGCGGCTGTACAATGATTCTGAGACGCAGTCAAGGAATTCTTTGACGGTGGAGCTGCGAGTGGCTTAGTGGTGGGAGGAAGTGTGGGGAAGAGAATATACTGTATGGTGGCTTTAATTTCAGTTGTCATGATGTCAAATTCTGACTTTATTGACAGGATGATTGGGTGTGGTGGTGTTTGTTGACCAGCAAAGTTGTTGGATACGGAGGACTCAACACCGTAGGTTATATGAGGAGCTGGACACAAATTGAATACGAACGAGCTGGGACGCTACTTGGCAAGAGAGAACTGGAGGAATGTTGAGATGTTATGAAGAATCTAGACAATTTATTCCTCTTTACACTGGGTGACGTTGCTGGGTTCAAGCAAAATATGTGACTCAATCGGCAGTCAGCGTTTGTATTCACATTGAAAACGCCTATCAGCATAGAATTCGTACCACCCGTCACACGATTCGCTGCAGCTGTTTCCCGCGCTACGGTCACTGCCGAATCAATGCAAACCATTCATGTGGTGTTCAAGCTCTGTGCGGTGTCTTAAATATCAAATAATACAAGTAGACATAAGTATCATTCAAGAAACAATCCCAGTGATCGCAAATGAACAAAGAAAAATAACGCCGTACATATCCCCACTTTTCCGACCAATACAAGCAGATATAACTTCCCTGCGTTCCTCATTGTCGTCGTCTCGCTTCCTCTACTTCTCTGGGGCGTCTGGTAGCCGCTCAATAACGTATCTACAAGGAACAGCGTTAGGTACCACCACCTCAAAAAGGTCAAGAATTTCTCTCGAGACTCACTTTCCGTTACCACAGCTCATTATTGGCACACCAGGAATTTTCCTAATCCTTCGTTTCTAATGTCGCCATGCAGTTAGCCATAATGATCATGCGCCCCGCTCTCTCTCGGCCCAATCTCTAGAATGAAAGTGGCTTACTAAGTCGACATCATTCGTCGCTACAATGTAGACCTTATTCTGCATTACGCGATTGACGATGCAGTCGTCTGCATACGTTCCCTTATGATCGCACTTCAGCCGCTCGAACCTAGGATCCCTCGCGATCCTAAGCGCAATCCTATACCGCACACCCAACTTCTCCAGCTCCGCCATAACACAGTCCGTGATGACTGGGGTCGCCTTCGCATACAGGCAGTCCATCATGGCCTGTATTAGCTCGAGCTTCTTCTGGATCGAGAAATTGATGAAATTGGTATCGACGAGGACGGAGTACGGGGGTCGGAGGGCTTCGTTGTATTGGAAGAAGAGGGAGGATGCGACTTGAGGTCTATTCGAGGTATTAGCCAATCCGTTCCAGGTGGCCGGGTAGGAGTAGTAGGTACATCTCGCGCACTATCTCGTTCATGTCCTTCTTTGGTGCTGCTGTTGCTTTCTCCTGGTTCGCTTTGAGGCGGCTGTCGCGCGAAGATATCATGCGCTTGACTTGGGCAAACTTTCTGGTCTTTTTGGCTTTTCCCATGGTGGAGACGGTTTCTGGGTGGGGCTTCTCGGTAATGGAAGAGTTTAAAGGCCGGTGTCGGTTGATGTGTCGAAGCCGGAGTGTGGGTTGCAATGGTGGGGTGTTTGGAGGTGCCTGTACTCTACTCTACAAGTCAAAAAAGTAGCTTCAAGCGCGCCAAGATATCTCTAGTTGGAAAAACGTTAATCCGACAATGCTGAAGTTGCCGTATTATCATGACGGAGAATATCGACTCAGTTTGACTCTCAACCGTTTATAGCTACATATACATACCGCCCAGTAAACCCCGCCCTGGAATGGTGCATTTGAGAACACAACCCCTATTCAATCATCAAAATCGCTGAGTGAGTATGTATGACGCAGACAATATCCGCAAATAATTCTGCACCCTCCCAACCCGTTCCTTTCAATCTACCCCGGTTATTTCTTCTGCTGGACTGTATGTTGAAGACGAAGCCTAATTCTTTAACATCTCGTATCTGAGTGATAGTTAGTGAATCTGATGCCCGGTAACTAAGATATCGTATCGAAATGGACACTGTTCTACCCCTCAGATCTAGCTAGTACACAACTCTCTTGAAGCTTGTTCCCCAAAACTCCCCAGATTTTCGTTTTCTTTAGAATATTACCCAACTGAGTGAATGAGGTTCTACGGCCTCCAGATACTCGAGGATAAGGGGATAGGTAGGAAGGCTACGACATGAACTTTTCCTTTGTTGGATTTAGAGTAACGGGGAAAGAAGGGAGACGTATATCACACCCGCAAGCGGGTGAATACAATATGATTACAAACAAAAAGATGCTCGGGGGTGACGATTGGTGGCGGGGGACCGCTCCCTTTCACGGGTTTTGTTGAAAGGCGTCTCCTTCTCTATGTAGTTCGTCTCTCTGCCTAATATCTGCCCAGCATATACATGTCTTTCTATCTTTCCTTATTCTATAACACTATAATAATGCCTAATTATGAGGACAAGCAAGCCGAAGGAGTTTTCCTTCCGTCAGTTTGGATTATTTCACGGCACATAATTTTCTAGTCCTGTGAAGACGGACAGGTAGTGTAGGATGTTCGGAGTGATGGTCGGTGAGTGGCTCTGTTGCATTGCAATGTACGAGATTAATCAAGATGAGACTTCAAGCGGTCATAATCGTGTATGTTCTCATGACGCAAAACCGGGTACCCACACATTTGGGAACCCGGGCATCATGTGCAACTACAGTCTGAGGCGGAATTAATTTCTTCCGAGGCTTGGTATGAGATCTCCGCCCCCCTATTGATCTGCGGCACTCACGCCCCCTCACTCGAGCGGAATCCAGCGCTGTGGGTGGCGGGTGTGTGAGTTGATGATCATCCATCCACAAACCCCGGGTGATTGTCTTCGTATGCGCAAGGGTCTCGTCGCACTGCATTTCAGTTCAGTTACAAATGCACAAGGGTCGGTTTTTACGCGTTTATGCAACACCTTCATCTATAACCGGTCAGCTGTGGAAGGATTGCCATGACGAAGATTTCCAGATAAGTTCCAGAACAGGCAAGACGAAGTTAAAGGATGGGGGCGGATGCATGTTAGGCAAAGAGATATTGCCATTATCATCGATTAAATCTGACACTCCATCGGCACGGATCACCCGGGACCGGCTATCGTTATCCTTCAGACAATCCACCAAACGTTTACATGCATATTATGGAACCTATGTGCACATCGACAAGCAGCGGGGTATTGGGGACAGGCAAGACCTCACATGTGGGGGTGTTGGATCAGACATCGATGGAGTGGTTTGGTGGGGCCTATCCAAAGAAAATAAGTTTTAGAATTTTATAAATGCAAGATTCGAGTCTTATTCGACGCCTTATGCGTTCCCGAGATGTTGGTTACAACCGCAATGGTGATACAAGTGGCGGCTCAGTGGGGTAAATACTCGGATTAAAGGAAGGGTAGACGTAATGCATTGCCTCATTTTATATGCAATATGTTATATCGCGGTGGAAACTCTTCCCAAGGAATTTAGACTATCACATGGCCCAGTCATGTATGGGACTTTTGGGGTGAAAGGGGAGGGAATCGCGATTTCGGAAGACGACATGACCTGGGGTAGCAACGTTTGATTCTGGTCAGCGGAAAATCTTCTAGCCGATACTGGAGAGCATGTAGGACAGTATATGCAGCAGTTAATTTCCCGGTATTTGGGAAGTTGCTAACCGCCAGTAATAAAATAAGATCCCACAAATATTGCACTGGGATCGACTTCAGTGATGGACGGACAACGGGCCCCCCCGCTTGTGGATCGCGATCACTGTTCTCGGCATCGCCCCCATCAGTCGCAGAGCTGAGTATTTTGTATTGTGCAACCAAAAGCAGGTCCGAGATTCTGGGCTCTTCCGGGGGCCTCGGTGAAAAAGCTGCCGGCACATGTCGAGGAGAACATGGTCCGCAGATACAGGGTTCTATGTTGACGCGGACCAGTCAGCGTCTATGTCGTGTTACGGCAATATAGACTGTAGTGACCAATAGAGAGCCTGGATCCCATTTTTTGCACTTGATGTAAGCCTTGAAATCTGATGAACCCCGGCTACTCAAGCTTGTTGAGATCTCATTAATCAGCAACGCGTTCTCGTTGATACCCATACCCATACCCATACCCATGTCCCAATTACAGATGCCAGTGATATCGGTAGGATCCACAGTTGATCCTTGTTCATTGCATGTTAGTGGCGGACTCCTACACCTAGCGAAACTAGCTCTGACCAAAGATTGAGATAATCGGACGCCGAACGTTTACTTCGAGTACTCAGTAAACAGCAAGAGTTTACTTTGGAGGAACGACAGGGAGAACCGAGGCATTGAATATATGTACTCAGTACGAATACAAGGGTAAGGAATAGCATGCAGTCGCCACTGCTGATATACCTTTTGATGGTTCTATCTTAGAAGTGCACTATGCATTGCTATACTTTTTCTGTGCCGAGCAAATGCTGTCCTGTGCGCCGCCACTGGAATAGTGGAGCGATCCAGGATGATTTCCTCAGTATCGACCCCCACATACTACCTACAGAAATGCTCTATGTTAAAGCAATTTCCTATATCCATTGTTTTATCAAATCCTAATTCATCACACTCCAATCAGTAAGGAGTCGGAAGGGTGTAGGGACAACCTGCTCAAAAGGATAGTCTGGTTGCTGATCGGCGATTTGCATTTGCCATGACACTGGCTGTGTCCATCGTAGAGAAACCCTTGCCCATATCCCGCGACTGGTGTCTCAGCTCGCGGTCATAGCCTCATACTCCGCCTCACAAAATTCGTCATTGTATAAGCGTTGGGCTGGTGGATCGGCAGTCGCTGCTCTTCCTCTGCCTCTACCTCCTGTTTTTGTATCAAAATTATGCTCATCGTATCATTAGAGCTATCAATGCGCGATTTCTATTATGAGACATGCGTTCAATGAGTTGCCAAACGGCCTCTGTCGGGTATCCCTCAGTCACATCTCCACGCGCATGACGTCGGGCTTGTAGAGTACAACGCGGAGTTCCTCGATCTCATCTTGATTTTCACTTTCTAGTTACTCGATGAGAGAACAACGGTTATAACCCCGCTGCGAGCAACTATCCAACGCGTTATCCGTGTACCTAACCACAAAGTACGGCAGTAACTCTACCTAACGATGTCCCGACGAAAACAAACGGCATTTGGAAGTACTTAGCGTCATAAAACAAGCCTCTGTGCTCCAAAATTTCTCAAATGCGGTGGTGTTATATTGGTTTGCGCGATCATGGCGACCAGTCAAGAGCCACCAATGCCAGCAAAGTTCCGAGTTCTTGACCGAGTGCAGCCGCAGCGAAGCTTTCTGTCTCTATGCACGCTTAACTTTATCGCAGCGATGAAACAACGCAGTCGACCAAAGGCTTTCATATTTTTGAATTTGGTGTCCATGTTCGTGCTTATTTCATGGTGGGCTTTATGAATGAGGAACATCTCTTCTTATAGTTCTAGTTCTATGTAAGGGAAAGACGCGCTGAACCTCGGACTGATCGGTGTTGGGCACGGAGGTTACGGCGTGCATTATGCCTGACAAAAGGTCATTACGGCGGTTTATTTGTCCTGAACGTTTTGGTGGTGCCCTTCGCTGACGGGCTCGATCGCTACGGTCCCCGATGTAGTAGATATTGTAGTAGATATAGTGGTAAGGGGGACGAAGGTGAGTCATGGTGGTGAGATGGAGCTCTCATTAGAGCGTGTTGCTACCAATGTAGGATCGATTAACTGCTCGAGTGGTATATTGTACGAAGAACCCCTCGCACGTGATCCAGCCAAATTTTCCTACACCGCAGTTAGAGAGCATCACTGCTCAAATGGCGCTTCCGGGCACTAGACAACTTCTCCCTTGCTCACTCCATGAACATTGCTTCCACTGGCCCACCACAGTGCTTGCTTAGGACTTTTTCGATTATCCAAACGAATTTGAACTCAACAGTCTCGCAGTCAAAGGTTCTCAACCCACCCTTTCCAGGTGAGAAAGAATTATTGCTCGGTTCTTATGAGCGTCGTCGACCGTTATCTGTAGCCCAACGATGATAGCGGATCCAAAGAGAGCGGATTAAAGCGGTGGCTTCGTCCTTACTAGCTTCGCTCTAGATTTCAAAGTAGTTTTCCGATCTTTTGGTTGCAGGGTTGTAACCAACCGCAGAATGTTAACAAACGGTTAGCAAACACAAAAAACAAACTACAAAACGACAATGATAAAGGCATTGGAGCCGTCTTCCACCCAGGGGGAGATGGAGGATGAAAGACTAAAGGGAAGCCAACTCTAACTTTAACTCTCACTTCATTTTGATTCGCTCAAGCAAATCTTGCACAAAACTGACATCAACCTTTGAGTTTCACAGGTGCCGCAGCCGAAGACCATTGCAATCGGCTGAGTCTAGGCGACCCAAGACCCACTGTCGCCTTTAAGGCAAAATACACTACCCTTTTCATTGAGGACCGTGTCTAACTCAAAGACAACCCTAGGGAAGCGAAAAAACCCCTTTGACAAGCGAACAGACTCCATTATACTTGCCGGTGGTTAGGCCGGTGGTTAGGCCGGTGGTTCTTTCCAGTTTTTTTTTACCATGGCATGCTCATCGTCAAGTTCCAATCTTTGTGTTTTGTCAAATGCGGGGTCGTCGCCAATTTTATTTCGGCTAAGACGTGAACTTTCCACGGCGATGAGTATATGATCAAAGAAGACGGTACGTCCGTTAATTACGATGATTTTGAATTCGTAATATCTTGTTAGATGCCCGAATAGAGTCTTTGGTTTCAAGGCCTGAAGTTCACCCGCCCTTTTTTCCGATGCTGCCTTGCCTTCATTACAAGTCTTTCTCTTCCGTTTCTGATAGATGTTCAGTTCAGGAATCTTTGTTTCCAATCCAGAAAGTGCTTCTGCAATCTCTCATAGAGTAGTTAGAGTCCGGGTAGGCGGGCTGCACAATTGGTATTCGTTCCGGGAGCATTTCAAAAGGTCTCCAGCTGAACCTTCCTCCTCCACGGCAAATAGACGTGCGCAGGTGTTGTGCCGGGCGCCAAAGTTCGTACGAGATTTCGAGCATGACGATTTTTTCAATACCTAATGTCTAAAAGCAGGCTAAAAGCGTAATAAAATCTCTTCAAACGGTGATGCGTAACGTACGAACTTTGACGCTCGGTACAGTAAGTCCGTAAATGTCACCAGTCTGTTTATCCTCTAAATATCCTCCGAAAGCCCCACCGCCTGTTTCCTAATTACCAGCCTCGATTAAGGCACCCCAGATTTCCTCCTTTAGTAGTTTGTCGATACCGATAACGATCGTTGGCTTCTCCTGATGTGTTACGAGAGTAACAAAGAAAACGTCTAGTTTCATTTCGAGATATTCTAAAATAAAAGGCAAGACGCTATTGTATTCCAGAATGATGCTATGCTGGCGAGTTATTGGCTCAAAGCGGCCCAGCGTGCATGTTGTCGGACCCGAGTCCTAGTGCAGAACTTGTTAACTTTTACGACACAAGAAATCTTAAAACTATTGGGGAATAACTCCTTCTTAGTGCCTCTTGAGTGAGTGCAAGGCGTAACTCATCCGGTAGAGGTTGGATGGTATCGCTGGGTGGAATATGCGGAATATTCTCCGGTATGTTTATCGCCAGTCTCGAGGGTGACGGGAACAAAGGAGAAATGAACGGAAAGGTAAACGAGCGTGGCTAAAGAGAGCTTGAAAGGTATGTGTAAGTGTTGACGATGGTGGGGTTGTTTGGTGGGTGGTGTTGGAGCGATGAGTCGCCATGCAGGACGCTAATGCGAATAGGCTTAGCTGGGTAGGCGTCTAGGGTACAGGCAGAAAGGTACCAAGATATCGGTTGGTCCAGTTCGACTACGGTTGGAGACAAGGGCACTGGGGAAATTGAGTGACAGCAGTATCGCAGTGATCGTTTGAAAGTAGTATGCACCATAGTGAAAAATTAAGTGTTAAAAACACTGCCAGAACCGAAGTACCCAAATACACGCCGTGGGTACGTTCCAAGACCGTTCCTCCATAAGATCGGTAGACCAAATTCAAGTCAAATTTGGCTCTGGCAGTGCGTCAATACATGGATTTTTCAACTGTGCTTTTTTACAACGGTAGTTGGTTGAAAGCTGGAGAAGGGGACCCTTTAAAGGTACCGTATCATACCAGGCCTTTCTTCATGAACTACGTAACTAAAACATACAGCAACACACGCACACGGGCATCAAGTCACTGAGTTAAGATTTGGAAAACTTTGACAATCCCAAAAAGTCTATCAATATATCCACTATCGCCGATACTGTACTGGGCATGGCAGACAACAGTCCTAAGACCTAACAGAAATTTTTAAAGAGACACGCTGCAGATGTCCTATATTTTTATATTTTTTTGTGTGATATAAATGAGTGATGACATGTAGTGCCAGACACAGGCTTGAATTGACTGCTGGGCTTAGCTTGCACAAGGTGGGTAGAGCAAAGAGGAGATGCAAAGTTGCGTTGTGAAGGGTATATACGAAACTGTACCACTCCCAGGTATTGATAAGTAGTGAGCGTGGGGAGCGAGGAGCGATTAGAGAGAGCAATAGAGTCGAGAGAGACTTGTTTGTTTGTAAGATCACTTTGCGGAAAATGAGCCCTCATTATGGCCCTCGGTGTAATGCTATTTTTACTATTATGCACTGACAATGGGGTTATACACCGACCGTCGCAGGCACGCCGTTTTCTGCAACACAATTTCCAGTCGCAAAGACCATAAATTCGAACCCCGACGACCAAAAAGTGGTACCATTTACCCATTTTGTGGCGCAGTTCTTTTGGATGTCTAGTATCACGAGTGCTCTCAAAATGGAAAAAACAAAATAAATCCACATGTCCTGGGAAAGTTCCAACCACTCTCATTTGTCTATACCAAATCCTACTGCTAGTAAATGTGTGCCTCAATATGACGCTAAATTTTGAGTTCCGCGGGGGAAGCCTTATCGACTTGAGGGTGTAGTACCGTTCACAGGTGAATTCGAGGCTGCATAGGCAAACGACCAATCTTTGGTCCTGTATAAGCGCTCTATTCTAGTATGTAGCTCTCAGAGTTCTTCGTAGAAGTCGTGCTTTCCACAACATCCATGCAGGGTTAAGCACAGCCGTGGAGAAGGTAGTTTTCTTGCAGTGAATTTTCGAATTTATTAGCGCCTCTGTAGTCTTCAAGCGAGCCTCTCCAGGTTATTCGGCACCTGTGTGTTGGCGGTAGATGTTCCGTTAGCAACTTTCACGGCAACGTTTCGACAAACGTGGGGGTCTCCACACAATCTTCCCGGGAGCCGACACTGTGCATGTGTAAATGCTGACTGCATGGGACAAGGTGTACTCAATGCCAGAAAACGGATCTGAGATGAGATACATTCCTGCAGAGCCGTTAGAATGTGGAATATCTAACGATGCATTAGTAGCTGAACCACACCTCACGACGTTGGAACTTCATACCTACTTTTTACAGCCGAAGAGAATGAACTTCAAAGGGCACTGTGAAAGAAGAAAAGAGCCAAAGGAAAGTCGTATCCCGTTGCAGTTCGTAAGGAACTCCTGAGTGGTTCCCAGGCTCTCGATTAGATATGATAAGATGCTAGATGCTTGGCATGGTGGACACATAAATTCCATATCTGGCTTCTTGCTTCTTCAACCTCACCGCTACGAACATTATAGCGGACGGACGCTTGGTGAAAGTTCTGCTATGAATTGTGGTACAAATAATCCGAAAGGTGTATTTCTTGAACGGTTCTGCACCTTTTCCATAACCGTAAATCATATCGATACCTCTTAGTGTTTAATGATTCAGCACTACGTCTGGGGTGATTTCAACAGCAGTGAGGCCTCTTTAATTGTTAGTTTTTGTCGACACCTCCTGAAAAACTGCATCTACCATACCCGTACAGCAAGTAGCCCTCCTTTATCTTGTGCCTTTCCTCCGTCCCGCGTTCCTTAAGCTGCTAATTATATATTATATATATGTATACTATCAATGGGTCTCAGTCGGACCCAGGTACAAAAGGAGTGTAAGGAGCGGGCTATCTGCTGGCGGTAAAACTTGTGAGCTCTTTGATTGGATTAAATGTACAACCACCACCACAAGGCGAAGGCGGGTAGGGCGGCGATCGATATCCACAGTATCGAATCAGAAGACTCCATCTACAACGAGGTCCCGTGCCGGGGAGAGTGATAATGGAGGTCTATACAAGAATATTCACTGGATGGATGCGTTGCAATATTACGCAAAAATATTTCGGTCTCCCTGCAGTATATCCATGTTTTTGAAGACGGCGAGTCGGGCATAGAGTACTTAGTAGACCGGACTTGCCGGACATCCGGAGTGACTCCGCATCCGCTCCCGCGCAAGGCACAGAACTAAAATTGACTTCCCACTTCGAGGACCCTAGATGTAGCAGAGGTATTCTGAATGATATTTTGGATTTGGGAACGTTCAGGTGATGTCACGGATCACAGAGCGGGGAGTATCAAATGTACAGTAGAAATTAGATCAGATGATGTCGAGGCAACTACCTTCATGTTTCAAGCATCGCCTGCCCTTGGCGCCACCTGTCTAGAACGCAAGTCCTCAAATACGGAGATGTTCATGATATCACGGATTTCAGATACGAGCTGACTCACGCTTGGTTAGGCCTACATCTACCACAGTCGTCACCCTCGTGATGCGCCCGTGAAGAAACGTCGCTCTGTCGCCAGATCCCACTTTATTGTATTGTCATCGTGCACGAAGGAATTCCGATCTTGCCAATCACAGACGCACGGTATTTGAGATGATGAACCTGCCTGAATTTATACCCTTCCCACCTGCTCTAACTCTTGTAATCCAACGAACTATAACCCATAGCAGTACCGAGCTTGAGAATAGCGGGACCTCGAGCTCTCTTCTCTTAGATGATTTAGTAACCTTCCCATGATGTTAGAGTGTATATAATCAAGAATTAGAGCGATGAACTATCGTGTGGAAGGGATAAAGTAGGATGATGACGAACATACAATACTAAGCGTTAAGGTCCGTACGTCACGCATTATGGAGGGTCTGTCTGAAGAGATTGAAGAGATTGTATTGTGATTTTAGCACACTCTTGGGCATTCGGTATTGAAAAATCCGTCACGCTCGAAATCTCATACGAACCTTTACGCTCGGTACAGTACCTGAAGTGTAGCTTTTGTTTTCTTTAGAAACTAACTATAAGATTTTAGCTAATGTAAAAAGAGATGAACGAGCAGAACGAGACCTACACGCTTCTGGTGTCCTGACAAAAACTGACCCATTTGAAAGTACTTGGCATCGTTAATCGGACTTCTGTGCTCATTATTTGGACACTTTTTTTTCACGAGTTTCTCAGACGCGATGATCTGACATCGGTTTGCACGGCGTCCGTACTGCTGCGCTAGTAGCGGTATTTGCAAGATCGTGGTATTTGTGCGATTATGGAGGACATGGTTGCTCGTATAATGCGAGCCGTACTTGTGTATATAACTGCTCTTGAGGGCTGTGTTTTCAGGCCCATTGTCAAACCTCGACATTATCAATCCCTACGAATAAAAAATAAACGTAACTATGGGAGACGATATGGACTGGGAAGAAATTTAGGATGGCTTAGACGACGAAAAAACTATTTTGATAGCAAGATATATGCTTGCAAGGGCTATAGGCTATTCAGTTCGAGTGAAGCCGGATCACGTGCCTCGTGAGGACAATAATAGGCTTGGCATAGTCCACGTGATTTTTAGCTTCAAGAAGCTTTGTAGATCTTATATGGTGTTGATATCAACGTCACAACCTAATATAAGTTTTGCTGTCTACTCCTCTTTTCTCTTGTGTGGTGCATATGAAATACTTCATATCATTCCATATAAATTTCGGGCACCGCTCGCATCCATTAAGTTTGCCTTCATGTAAAAGGCCATTACGCCATACAACACCATTCGACGTCGACAACTACGCGTAACCTACCCAGGCGAAAACAGTGCCAAGGGACCGGAAAATCGGCCAATATCCCCTCTTCTAGCCTTTGTCATGACTCAACATACTCTAGTTGATGTTTTTATGCTATGCTTTCTGGGTTATTCACGGGTGGACAGGAGGGGAATATTATTTTTCCATGTATTTTCAACTTAACCTGCAGGAAGATATGGCGTTCGACTCGGTCGTGAATCAGGCACCGCGAGAACGGGAGGCGACGCTGACGTCATGCATCCCCGCTACCGGGCCTTCGAAGTGGAAACTCTTTTCAACATGAAACTGGGTGTCGGTCATCTTGGAGGCAGTTAGGCTCGCCACAACTATGAGTACAGCCGTCAGCAAGAGTACAGCCAATCTTAGGGGTCTGAAGAGTTCATATTCACTAGGTAGACCGTTGGAACTTCCTGTGCTTTATCCACGGTATGGCTATACATCAATTTTCTGCATAAGAACTTTACTCAAAGAAGCAATACTATTGCCACTTCGCGGATGCATTTCTCGTGAATTCTCAGAGCACCAAATGATAATTGATAAATGTCATTTTGAATAGGTACGTATCGTACCGTACTGCATGCCTATAGCCTCGGTCTAGAGTAAGGGTGAGTAATGCAGTCTCATTGCAGTTCGGTCGACAACCTCTGAACCAACGGAAGCGCTTTGACGTGATGATAAACAGTGATGACATCTCTATTTGTCGAAATCGATTCGGCTACGCGTCTCTTCCTCTTCCCCTCTTCCCCTCTTTCCCTGCCTAACAACATGCTCCTCCCTAAATTAGTGGAGGCTCGGAACTTGATCACAGCTGGTGTCAAGACAAACAAGCCTTATCGCACATGCGCCATCCCTAGGCAACCCACTTGTGTGAAGCAAATGATGAATCTAGTGGGTAGACTATGTTTGGTAAATAGAAAATACCCACTTGGGAGTCCAGGTCCTCTTTCATTATTTAGCAATAACAGCTGTTACCTCGGTGCGCCCGGCTCACTGCCGCCGAGTGATGCCGAGCAGGCTATTTTTTCCAGGCCTGGTAGGGGGTAAGGTCACGATATTCGATCCCTCCAGCAGATTTCGAATTTGGATATTATTCGTCAATTGTGAGACGCTCGTTCAAATGGGTACTTACATAGTTGTTAACTGCTTTTTTGTAATGCAGAAAAATCGCTCAGATGTTTTGTTCATCAATGCTCATCGCAGCACTGCAACGTTCGTTCACATTCAGCTCTGGCCGCGTTTAGCCAATCAAGTGCTGAATATACCATGAATGGAAAAGGGGAAGGAGAGAAAAAGCGGGAGCGGAGGGGGTAGTGATATCAGGAGAACTGGTAGGCAGACTATGTATGTTGTTGACATCTGGTGATGAAAGGGCTACTTTGTGGTCGGTTAAGGCGTTTTTGAAGCTGAGATGCGACAGCCAAGCGCTAACTACCGCTGGTGAGCCATAAAGTTCATCCCCGCCTTGCCTTTTATACCGTTTTCCCACTCTATTTATCTAACGACACCTCCTTACAGTCTGTACTAGTACTCTACACTAAAGTACTAAAAGTGTCTTCTGTTCAACTACCTCTAAACATTCAAGTAGGTACGAGTTCAGGACCTACTTTAATTTTACAGAAGTAAAATAATTGTTATCATATCCTCTCCCGTACGCGTTACCCACAATATTAGGCTTTTTGACCATCACTTCGCTTCTTAAACTCGAGTGTTGGAGTAGTTCGTTTTGCTATGGGTAGATGTGGTTTTTGGCATTGGAAGGTTGAATCAAGGGTCTACGTGAGATCTGTGTATGTGTCCCAGTAGATCACAAGGCGGCTGGTAGTTGAATTTGAGGCACATCCAACCCCCCCTTCCACAATCGTGATGGCCATGTTTCTGAACCGACCCGCCACACAAACTCCGTTCTCTGGAGAACAAAAAACAAAATCGTAAAAAAAAAAAAAAAAGCTAGGGTACTGCTTCTGCCTTAATAACTGGTAGCATCCACCTGCCCAGATAACCTGCAGCAAACACTCGAGATATTCCTCCAGGTGCAGCAACAGAAGACTAGCAGAAGCACCGCTGCCAGCTACGAGAGAGATCACTGAAACTACAACAAGAGATCCCGAGAGAGTATAAGTCGCCGACATTATAACGGTGGATGCGTACGCACTGGACCGCATCACCGCATCACCGCATCTTCACAGCACCATCTCGTAAGAGACGGCGGAACAGCACAGAGGAAGACCAGTTAACCAATCCGACGATCTGGAGCTGCATAAGTCTGCTCCCTAGGTACTAGTTGGGCACCAACAGAAAGAAAACATCACTCCCCCCCCCACACATAGTACCAAATAGCTACTTTACATATCATTAATCACAACGACGCTCGGCCATCTCACGTTAATCTATATCGTCCCATCCTCATCCCTCGCCACGATCTCTCCCACTGTTACTCTCGACTCCTGGCATCATCCTCGCGGACTCCCTTGGATTGCCACAGTATCTCGTAACCACTATCTAAGCGTAGTCTCCTGCCCAAACTGTCCGACAGATTCCTCCCTTATTTCTGCACCCGCCAACACGAGGAGAAAAGACGTTCGCCTGTAAATACCCCAGCATCCTTTGTTGTTTACATTCCTAATTGGAAACAATTAACCGTTTACCCAGGCCGCCACACGCAGAACAACGTTCGCTGGACAAATCCCCAGTGCGTCACACTGATCTACGCGCAGGAACTGGTGCTGCAGATAGATCACGGGTACCAAGCGTTGTCCGAGGTGGGGAAATCTGAGCAGAGGTACGTGGGACTCGTATCAAAACTCCAAGACAAATAGACTGTACTTACCTACTGCTGATAGAGTGAACGCGAATCTGTACTGCCGAACTTTCTCTCCCAGTTCCACGCCCCAAACGCATCGTTCTATCCGGCCCATCCCTATTCGACAAATTATTGAAGTTGAGATTGCGTGCGTGGACTTGACAGGACGGAATTACCTGTTGACCTGTTGCTTGTGGTGCGATTGTAATTGTGATTGTGTTGAGGAGAGCTCGCACTTCGTTGTCAGTCCGGTCAAGATCACAGTCGCAGGAGGTCACGCCCCTTAGGAACGACATTACAGCCTTATTAATAGAAGCACCAACGCCGCCCTACGCCATCGGCCTCACCAACCCTACGTTCCTGTCAAGCAGCCTTTCGCAACAAGGAGGGGTCGCCCGTGGCACACAAATCGCCCTTCGCCAACCGAACCGTCGTCGACAGGAATCACAGCCTGGTTCAGTCACCACTAACCAAATTCTATGCTGTCCCGAGTTGCTGATTCTGTTCCACGACGACTAGGTAGTATGCAGCAACTATGTCCGGCGGATTTAGGCGGTCCCAGAGAGATCCACAAAAGTTTGTTCGCCCAATTCCAACTGGTTCGGCGCACTGTTAACAGGATGGGGATAGATTATGTTTTTGTCGACGAGCATAATCGACATAAGCGGCTCAAGGGTGAGAACGCCTTACGATGCCGGTGTCCGGTGTAGATTCTCCAAAACGGCTAACAACTGAGTTGCAGTTATGCGAGCATGCGAAGGATGTCGAAGAAGGAAAATCAAATGTGACGCCGCTACTACAAATACCTGGCCATGCTCAGCTTGCACGCGACTGAAATTGCACTGCGTACCACCGATGCTACAGTATGATCGCGATTATACCACGTCTACCCAGGTCGTTCTGGATCAGGGACCAGATGGGGGGTTTGATCATTCAAACGGCGGCGGTGGAGAAGAAGATCTTCTGCATCAAAGCATCTTGGGGAAAAACAGTCGGGCAACAATGTCCAGTTATCATAGGGAAAACGGTACTTATCGACCATCGATGACCCAAGAACATCACGGTCAAACGCATGCACATCCACACAGCCAACTGGCACCAATGCCATATTCAAGCTTGTCGTCTGCAGAGAATATTGAACCTCCATTATCCTCTGTGCATTTTCAAACGCCAGTTTATCATACACCGGTACAAGTGATGAGACAGCAAGAGTGGCATGCTGACAACGATTACGCTTCAGCATTAGTTGGTTCTTTGAAAATTGATGATGCTGGTGTTGGTGAGTTGAATCATGATTATATGCGGGTTCGCTATGCTGATACCTTTTCCTATCCAAGCTGGCTATATATCGGCCCAGGGTCGAAGGCTCGCCGAAACACCCGCCTACGAGCCTTGGAGTGACGAAGTTGAGCCGAACAATCCGTCATTCATGCCAGGACAGCACGAATTTGCTGTGAAAATTCGACCGAATGATATGCCTACAAACGAAGAAGCGGCCGAGATGTTCAGTATATTCTTCAACCATATTCACCCGTACATTCCGATTGTCAACAAGACCGCATTTTGTCGCCTGTGGGATACTCAGCGGGAGCAGATTTCACCACTACTTCTGGAAACCATATTCGCTTGTGCGGGGAGACTCACTACACAGCCCCAAAAGGGGTTGAAATGGATTGCAATGGCAACAAGTCTGCAGATACCATGTTCTGTATATCCGAAAATTGCTAACCTGATTTCTTGCAGAACACTTAGACTGTTTTCTTGACGTACCACGCTTAAGCACCGTTCAGGCACTTTTGCTTCTGCTCAAGGCGCGGGAATCGGCGCCCCAAAGAGGCTACTTTTTCCGTTCGTGGATGAGCATGGTGCATATCATTGCGATGGCGCGTGATCTTCATCTTGAGTCTCACTATGAGCTCCACAAGCAAGGAATTGGCTGCCAGGAGAGTCCTCTGGAGTGCATTACACGCACCAGAGTTTGGCAAGCGTGTTTTGCTTACGAGTTGATGATTTGTGCTCCTCAAGGTAAAGTAGAGCACGCTCAAGATGAATGGCGGAAAGTCTGACAACTTTAGGGCGTAACAACATGCAGTGCGAGCCCAGCAGCGTTGACCTCTCAACACCATTGAGAGGTGCACCGGAATTAGATGATCAGGAAGTCATAGTCCACCGCAACTTTATTCACTTCGTGCGTCTTATTCACAATATTCGACGGATGAGCGACGTTCATGCAAAACTCAAGTCGTCCCCAAATTGGCGTAATGATCCCCAGTTTCTACAATCTGGGCCCAGTCTAGAGCAATGGTCCTACGATCTTCCGGCCGATCTTCACATCGAAGTGAATATAGACCTTAGTCAACCTGGGCCTCAAGTTGAGTCACATTTGTCCGGAAACCTCCAGGTTTACTACCATCTTGCGAGGATTATGCTTCATAGACCTGCACTTGCTTTTGGGAAGACATTCGCTTCTGGTGGGGAGTGGAGACGTCATATGATAGTATGCACAAATGCCGCAAAGTCTATGTGCAGGCTCGAAGAGGTTATCTTTGAGCACTACGGGATGCTCGGCCTACAGTGCATGTCTCGGGGCGTCAATTTCTCAATATACTCTTTACTTAGCGGAGCGATGATCCACTTGGTATATTTCAGAAAACACGCCAAGAGGACTAGAACGCACTAACGGGTGATAGATTGCTGCAACATGTCCAGATCCAGAGTTCAATCACGATGCAAAAGAGTATTTTACTAGAACCATGCGGTTGCTAGAGAATTGCATTGATAATTCCGCATCGTCGGAAATGAAGGGACAAATTGAGACATTGCGTGAGGCGTTTTCGGTCGACATCAATCGACCTTTCGTCCTGAACCCGAGTTTCCCATTTTATCATGGTGTTTCCACATCCATTGACCCTCATCTTGCTAGAGCGTATACCCAAGCCGAAGCTGTTGCCTCGACCATGGCAGCCAGTCAGGTGACTTACGCCACGCATCCATTATCCCCGCCTCACTCTATAGGGGATGTGGAATCGAAGGGCGAGTCTCCAGCCGCTGTACAGTCCCTTGTAATGCTGGCTGCAGGTCATGGAGCGCAACCCCCTCCGCAAGCTCCAATAGTGGAGAATATTCCCTGGAATCCTTCACGGCTGTTCGAGTATGGATTGTCTTTTTCTTCTTGGTTCAGCTCACTAACTTCTTTCAGGAATTGGAATACGGCCTTTGGCGTCAATGGGTCTGTGGGATCTGTGACAGCGACGATGCCGCCACAGCCATTGCAGCATGCTCATCATGAAGAAAGCGGATTGGTGGATTCGCTAGGTGGTGCGCACACTTCATCAAGTTCTTATGTTCCAACTACTGTTGGGATCTCCAACTCATTTGTGTCGCCGGGCATGTGGCAAGACTCTGTAGCCGCTGCCACAGGTTTTAGCGAATCGGGCAAGCGAATGTTCCACTTCGGCGATGATAATACGTGGAGCAATCCTCCATCAACGCGCGTAATGGGCACTCCCACCACTGCGGCTTCTGCGGGCACAGCTCTACGAGCGAACGGCGCGAGTTCTAGAGGGCATTAACAACGCCTTGTGTTCAGACGCTGTACTGACTTTTAGATTGGGGGGGTTCTTGTTTGTCTCCCTTCTTAATGGTGACGTCGTGGTGGGGGCGGTAAGATTATCGATTGTTACACGACCCGCCTCAGAACCATTGAAAGACTATAGATGAATGGCTTACACCCTACGCAGAATTGATCAAATACCCTTTCACATGCATTAGCTTTACTGATATGAGGCTAACCATTGCCTATCTCCACTTTATTTCTTCCTTTATTCCGATATTATACCAGTTAACTGGAACTTTGTTTTCGCTTGTGGTCTGGCGTGTATCGTGGTTTATTCGTTGTATTTTTATTACAGGTCCCGGTTTTTGCAGGTTGGCGTGGGGGAAATGTACTCATGTCTTGTGTTTCACTATAAAAGTTGTTTTAATATTTTGGTCTGGTACGACAGCGTGACGGAAGGTCTATCCTGATACCCCTTTACTTTCTTTTTTCTTTCTTTTCTTGCGTTCTTTTTCGGTCAAAGGTACTCCGGCGTGGTCTGGCAAAGATTTGGGTTTGTTTATGTATGTATGGTCTGGTGGCGGACGGTGGACGATGAGGATGGGGCTTTAGTGGATGGAAAGGAAAGGGGTTGGGGTGGTATTCTCATAATATTCGCTGCTTTTATCTCATAATCTGCATTTCTTGGGCGAAAGACGGTTGGATTGTTCTGCGCTTGGAAATGTACGGGACTATTAGTGACTGTATATTTTTTTCTTTATGACCAAATTGGAGTGTGGTAAACAAAATTGGGCGTTCTTTGTTTTCTAAGTTTGTAGGGGAAATGGAATAGAATGCGGAATGTCTCGACTTCTGAACGATGGCACGGCTCATATATTATCACCCGGAATTATCCCGCTTTCGATCTCGGGTTATTGGGACCAGATGAGAGCAGTGCACCGAGAGGGAGGACGGCCAAGCACCCCAAATAGAGACCGAGTAAACCCCAGCTTGAGGTTATCTACCACGGTTTCCTTTCCATATTCCAACACGATCTGCTTGCCGGAAATTGACTTTTTAATTATAGAGGTTGAACGCCTTATCTGGGGTAGGCCATGCGACCCCTAAACTTGCTCACCTTCTATTCCAACACAAGAAAACACCCGTTGCAGTTGCAACGGTACAGCAAAAACGAAAAGTCGAACAAACATAATATAACACAAAGCCAGTTAAAGCCGAGGATAGACCTGAACTCACATTCGGCTCCTTCGGGCGTGTGGAAGTATAGCTTGGAAGTATAGCTTGGGACTTCACTTGGTGCTCGCCATATTCCTAGCCCCGGCCGGGTAAATTTTCGCGACAGCAGGCAAACGTTGAGTGGTTGTCGTCACCACTGAGCGATTACCGTTCAAATCACATGAATTATACAAGTATGTGGTGTACTGTATGTAGTGTACTGTGCTAGGCTTCAAGTTTTCCACCAACAATTTCCAGCATTCCAATAGCCAGAAGTAGATAACTAGCGTTACCAGTATGTAGCTTACTCGTACATATAAGCAAATTTCCGCAGGAGGTGGTTCGTGCGCGGTGCGTGTATCAACTTCCATCTGCTGAGTGACAATTTCACATCTGCGACATGTCAGCTACATTCTTGAACCCAGAGTCAATGTTTCTTTTGTTGCTCTTTCCTACGTTTTGACCCTACCTACAGTCCGCTCCTTAGCCATCCACTAGAATTTCCCAATTGCGTCGTCAAGGATCTACTATTCCCCGATGCGATCAGTCTCTCATTCACCTGTCCGGGTATGTACAATTATGTGGAGCACTTTATTCAGCAATTAATCTGTGCTCTCGAAGCTATCAACGATGACCACCGTCACATGGCCGCCATCTTTAACATGATAGTAAATAACCCACATGTACGCAGCCTTGTAGACGACTATACCGCAGCAAAGAGAAACCAGCTATCACTACTCCCTGGGAGCAGCCCCTGGCTGGTTTTGGGACGATGTTTGGGATGAGCGATATTGCATGAATGAACTTCAGATGGCGGCCATAGCGTTCAGAAATATTTCTTGAAAAATGGTTCCATCTAGATTTCGCCGAATTGGTGATAAGCCATGATAACCTCGCCCTTAGCGTCGTAGGAAGGAACGGATGGCTCGACGCGCCCGCTTGCATTAACTACGCTGTTGTTATTGCCTTAGAGGACCATGGCACCCTAGCGATCAAGACGCTTGAAGCGGCACTTAGAATTGGCCTGTACCGTCCACCCAGTGTTTGCAGTTATATCTCTTTAACTACGAGTGATACTACCCTATGACCACGTTTGAACTGTACTCGTGGCAGTCACCGAACTGTGAAACTGCGGCGAAACTGTTGTGGATGCTGCTGCAATCCTTGAAACGCGAGGCATCATACCCTTGGTATCCTGTTCCTTTCCTTCGGAGGTCGTTCCTGGCTGCTTTGAAGAATGCAACGCAGGCGAAGACTCTGATACTGTTGAGGGTGTTGGAGACATGGTCGGAGTGTTGCGGGTCGATTTGGTGCCCATTTTTCATACTCAATGGAGTTGAGGAACACCGAGCTTCTGATAAAAGTTGTGTGAAAACGAATATTATCAGGGCTGGGTGTTGAAGGTTGAAGTGTCATTGTTAAATATCTTGTGGTTTTTTTTCTTCCTCCTTTACCTCCGGGATACCTTCAATGCAGCAACATAGTTATATGCTTCCGATATCCAGTATCACTCCCGTACTTCTGTTTGTCTATTTTAGCTGGGTCCACAAACGCAGTCTTTTGCTGGTGGGCTTTCACGTGGTTTCGAGAAGAAGCTCAGGCCGTTCTATATGATCAAGATACGGGTTTAAGAGGAAGAAACACCAGAAACCCGTACAGACTCTAGAACATCGAATCCCGCCTTCACACGAGACGAGGCGAGCCTCAAATGCTTATATAAATTTGAAGACTCGTTAAATACGCCATCTAAATCTCCCGCAGCCCACAATACCCTCCATCTACTACAGTCTGCAGCAATTTTCTTCCCTTCACTTATATCAATGGTTTTTTTTGGCATTTTCTGTGTTAAATATCTTGGAACATCCACTACCCCCGAGACATGTGCATAGTCTATCACTCATGGAGATTCGACTTCAACCCGAGATGATCTAGGCTTATCTCGTACGCAACAGTAGAAGAAGAAGTGTGCGGGGGATGAAAGTTGGCTCCGCTGGTGATGCTAAGAATATTCACGACGGTAATGGTTGAACTTTACATATGGAGCAGGCGGCCTTAAACCTACCAGTCAGATCAGTATTTGAATAATTTTCATCAGCAGCAATGCAACAAAACTTCTGAGATTTCCTGTAATATAGAATTATAGAATATAGTATGCTCTACAATTCTATACAGCTTCTCTTATTTCTTTTTGTAGGGCTGTCTAGGTGATGGAAATTGGGAGGTAGAAGTTGAAGTGAAGCCTGAAAGTCAAAGAGTACTTTGCTACGAAATCTGCAGCACCTCAAAGCAAATGGAATTTGAGAGCGAGGATTAATCTTTGTCTGAAAACCAAGAGGTGAGTTCGAGTGGAGACTCCTCTGAGAAGCAGCTTAGAAGCTGACTGGTAAAGGGCATCTCCTTAAACTTTGGACCATACCATACATACCCTGTGCCTCTTCCCTTACTTTACCCCAACCGCCAGCTTATTTCCGTGCGGATAACTGCTGGGTAGACATCAAGTACGGGCCAGAACAATCACAGCCTCCCAATTTTGCCTCCTACAAAACGAACCTAGAATTCGCAAAAACCAGCACAGAAAACGACAGACAATCAACGCCCGTTCAAGCAAAGCAAAAAAAAACAATCAAACCCAACCTCCCCCCCCCTCCCTCCCTTCTACCTCCCACTAAACATCATGCGATTCGCAAAATTCCCCGCCACGCGACTCGCAAAGCCGCCGCCGGCGGTACTCAGCGCCCTGCCCGCAAAATTGCTAGCATTCCCAAACTTGTCTGCGCGCGAGAAAGCGACGCCGTTGGTGACGCACAGCATCACGGCGATGACGACGAGCGACAGCCAGATGAACTCGAAGCGCACGATGGCGACGATGGCGAGCACGATCCACAGCACGGGCGACGCGTAGAGGCTCAGCCAAAAGAAGCGCGAGTCCGTCGCGTTGATCGCGGCCTGCCGCTCCTCCGCCGGCGACTCAAACACCCAGATACTCTCCCCCGTCTCTGCGTTCGTCTCGTTCCACCACCGTAGCCCGACCAGCCGCCGTCCGGCGATGTTTTTGACGTAGTAGAAGTCCGCGGCTAGGAGCAGGACCACGATGATGAAGATTAGGACGCTACGAGGGGTTAGTGGAGGAGGGGAGGAGGGTGGGTGGGACGCACAAGTTGGAGGAGAACCAGAGGCCGAAGAGGTACGTTAGTATTGATGCTATGGAGGGTTAGTGAGGATGTAGTGAGGCGGGGTGAGGGGGGGCGTGCCTAGGCGGAATGCAAGGAAGAAGCATAAGGTGAGTGGATGCGCGGATAGGCGCCAGTTTAGGGGAGCCTGCGGGTGGGTTAGTGGAGTTCTGGGACATGCATGCGGGGAGGTAGGACATACGTCGGGCATTTTGATGGCTGCAAAATGGTGGTGGTGGTGATGGGTAAATCTGAAGCTTGGTTTAACTGGTTGGTTGGATGTCGTCGTCGCTTCACCCACTTCAGCCTCAGCCGCGTAACTGCGGTTCCGAGAGCCCTAAACCTTGGATTCGTGGAACGAGTGATCGTGAATGTAAACGCATGACGGGGCAGCAAATGATGGATTTTTTGAGGGTGAGGCTGAAATATGAGCGCTGAAACCGCAGTCAGGCAAAATCATGTACGAGTGATATTTAGAAGGTAAAACATCAAACATTGAAGACGTCCCACTGCGAGCTACAATAAAAAGTACGCCCTCCTTCGGTCCCGAAACAGCATCCCTTGAGCAGCTATACGACATTCAGAGGCCCGAGTGCTCTTTATTTCCAGAGAATAACAGTAGAAGTCCCCGACTTAAGATATCTCTAACTACTCTTCGACAGATACCCTCTCCAACCTAAGTAACGCCGAACCTCACATCTCATCCCTGGACAATCAGTGTTCCCGTCCCCAGTTTTCGTCAGCCAGCGACGGAGACGCAGGCTCACGACCTAGTCGCCCGCCGGAACACAGACACAACAGAACGCCAACCTAGGCATCGTGACATTTGATGCTATCCGACTGTCCGAGGCTAGCCAAGAAGCCACAGTAGCTAGCCACCATACCCCAGAACCTAGCATCGTACCCTCGAACCTCTAATCCAGTCCACTGGCATCGGAATACACCGCCCCGCCCCGAGCATACGCGGCTTCCTCCACCAGCCCGACCAACCAGAGTGACCCCCCATGACCGCCCCATCACGGCGCTCTCCGCAGATCCTGCAGTGGCATCGCATAACGCGTCGTCATCACCCACCCACCCACAACAAAACCCCACATTCGACAAAGCAACTACCATCAACATTTGTGATAGATATAAAATTATCACAACCCGCTCCGATCCGCGCCGGAGGGATTGGGGTGGGTGGGTAGGTGGGTGGAGGCCGGCTACCGTTAGACTACATTGCAAGGCTATCTGGAAACTCTAACTCTAGACTTGCTGATCACCAGAGGAAAATACGGATTTCCGATATCCACAAGCTCCAAAAATAGCACGAACCCAATGTTTGGGTGATTTATAGTTGTGGTTCCGGACCCTGCAGGCAATGCAGCAGCTCCCATACGAGGCCATATCACTTTGCAATTACCGATCACGATTCACAGAGATCACAGATCTGTTCAACGCAGCAAGAAAGCAGGAAGCAAGGGTGGTCAATCTGTTGTGAGCCGGAGTGGCACAAATGTACAGGTAAAAAAACAGCTGTGAACCATCCATGCTACCTGTCCCAACTACCCCCCCCCCCCCATGTCCCTCTTTCGTCTTCAAAAAAACCGTGCCATTTAGTTGACGAAAAACCAAAGCAGTGCAACCCAAAACAAAGCCCGCTCTCCAATGAAAAAACAATTCGTGTCAAGAATTAGAAAACTATTAGGAGAAGAAAAGAAAAATTAGAGCCCAAACAAAACCGGAATTTCTTATGCCATGCTGCAAATATAAAAAAGGGAGTCAAAAGATGCCTACCGACACCATGGGAAAATGCCCTTGCTAGTTCAACATACCGGAAACTATTTTCGTATGGGGCTTAAAACCCAACAAATGCCACTCCCATGGCGATACCTGCAGCTACAACTCCCATACCATATGCGCTACCAACTTGCAACAACATGGCACCAGCTCCACTGTTCGAGTTCGAGCTGCTGCTGGTACCTCCCTCAGTGGCGAACCCATTGCCACTAGAACTTCCCGTACCAGTCGCACTGGGTGTCGCAGTCCCCGAGGCACTAGCTGAAGTGGTTTTGTTGGATGTTTTGGGGTGGGTAGCACCGCACACATATGTTTTTCTGCATTGCGCTGCACAGTCGTTGTTTCCGGCACCGCATCCTGTGATACAATCACCCTGCTCGTTGGTGCAAATATAGTAGGGGATAGTCTCGGAGTATCTGTTGAAGTGTCAGAAGCTATATAGCCTTATGTTCGCCAGTCGTAACTCACTCAGTCAGGTTCGGCCGGGTACCATCAGAACAGACACATGCGTAGTAAAGGTTCTCCTGAGGTAATGTTAGAATCGAAGAGATGGCACAATTGATTACATAAAACTTACGGGGAAGCACTCGTTCGTGTTTGTATCCTTGTCTGCATCCGCGCAGAGAGCCGGGCATTGAGCGACCTAATAAGCATATTGTTAGTTTTTCAAAGCTTCATTGACCCGGCCCGAAGCAAGTATCATACCTGGGCTTTACACCACACACGTCTAGTAGCCAAGGAACTGTGAACATAATGTGAGCAACTTCGTTTCCCTCGATACGGGATGGGCAACCATACATCGAGCTCTCGTTGAACGCAGCAACTGTGAAGGTAGGAAGGGTAGCCCCAAAGGCAAGTAAGGCGAGGGTAATTGATTGCTGCATCTTGTCGATTCGAGTTGAAAGGGGGCGGATAGCTACTTCGGGAGAGAGGAGATGACAACTGGACGACAGAGAGGTAATAAACGTCAGCAAATGGATCTGGCACACCACAAAGGCCTGATCAACACATGCAGGTAGACGGCTGGTGGGCCGATTCGTGGACAAGGACGCCAATGGCAAGCGGACCGAAGGCGAACGTACCAATCCGGTCAGAAACGACAGTTGCTAGGTTGAAAGCGAGCGTAGGAAGGGGGTGAAGGCTGAGTTGAGAGCTGGGCCGCGTGTGAGGAGTTAAGAAGAGGTCGAAGTGCAGAAGATAAACGAAGGGCTTCAGGCACAGGAGACACGTAGGGAGGCTGAGGCGGTGGAGGAGGAGAGAATGGGGATGGCTAGTATTTGTTTGATACCAGCCGGGGTAGTGTCATTTATTCGTGGCCGCTGGTAAACTGCCCCCATCATGCTGCAGTTGTTGTTGAAAGCCCAATGGAGCTAGACCCGGGTTCGCCAGGGGGTGGGCTCGAGGTAGGGATTTCGTACCGAAGCGTGCAGAAGTGGCTGACACTTGCCCAGAACGGTGGTATTGACCACTGGCTGTTGTGCTCGTTACCGCTTCGAGCTGTGTTGTGAACGCCGCCGCATTTTTTACGCTAGCTGAATCCCTACCGCGAGCGCATAGTTAGGCGAGCATCCCTGCACGGCATCGACAGGGCTTTATTGGTGAATGTATTCAAAACAACGCGATTTTGTGAGCAATCCGCGCCAACCATTCCCAGAGGTTTCTGTGTGGTTGGGTTTTGTTATTCTCGTCAGCCACCCCTCTAAATCGCACGACTGCAAGACATCCAAGACAAGACAGAGCCCGGGAACCGAAAAAACCCCGTTTTCCGAATCTCGTGAGTGATATCTGATGACCACGGATGGATGAAACAAGGACCGTTATCATGAAGAACCGGTGAGCCGTTCTGTAAGGCCATATTTAGCATCTCGGGGGTGTACGGCACAAATCAAGAGTCCGAAAACACGAGATGTGCCAGGATTTCCGTCCCGTCTCGCCTCCTACCGAACTACAGGTACTTGCATGACAGCCACTTCATCCCTCTTTTGGTAATATTCCCTATCCTGAATTTTCAGGCGAATAATATGGTGCCATGAGGTTTATAGGTTGGCAAACACATTTCGACAAGTGCAAATTAATATCTGCTCTTCAATACTTGTAGCGTGGTATTGGCAGATCTTCAGAATATCTTCATTCTCTCTCAGGTCTTAGCAGACCGAAACGTATCTATCTTTTGAGCCTTTAGCCATGGAACTGGCTCAATTTATTAAAATGAAAAGTTACAGCATAGATCTGGATAAAGTGAAGATGGCCCCTGAAATTTCTGCTTCATAGCGCTCTGGGTGCATAGCAGGAATTGTGTGCTAGAAGCGGTGTTAGATATTCTGCGGGATGCCATCCATATATAGCAGCGGCAGCGAGGCTTGGTAACCACAAATTAGTCCCGAATATATGCATCGTCTACTAAACGTAATGTTCAGTGCTAGGAAGAATGGAAATTGTGATATTGTCCGTTGTTAGGCTGTCGATTGTGTCGGCGGAGAAGTAACCTGATGGAGAGGTGGCAGAAAGTCTCCAGGCACTTATAGGATAAGTGGAAGTGGTAGCAGTGGGAGTGGTATTGAGAGAAGCAGCAGCGTTGGTAGTTGTAGTGGTTAGTGTAGTATGCTAGAGTAGATAGAAGGGCTTTAGAATGATAGCAGCACAATTTTGTCCACGACCAATCTTCGTAGTGTTAGCGCTACCAACGTTCGAACATTCATGGAGACAAGACGCAGTTCGATCGTCTACTTTGAGCTCTTCGAAATTCAAGAGCGGTACTGACACTCTAGCCGTGTTTCCTGACAATTGGATTGTCGGTAACTGAACTTTGAGAGGTGGCGGGGGTGCATGGTGGTGACAAAGGCTGGAGATGATGTCCGAGGAGGATACAAGTTTGTACATGGGGGGTCACTCGATATCGGCGGATGTCTGCCCAATTTGATACTGGCCACTCCGCTACGCGAAGACTATTGCCTTAAGCAGCAACTCTTACCAGTTTACCAGTACAAGTAAATACGGAGGCTTCGATTAATTCGCTATGGTACTAATGCCAGCAGAAGAGCGAGTGGCTGCGGGTAGGTTGGGCTTTGGCGCCTAAACACGTCATCTCTTATATCACAACTCCTGTTGCTACATACAGATCTTCAGTCGTGCACAACACCAACATCCGTTGCGATCGTCTCACCTATTCCATCCACCTCGATTACTACCGACCCTCCATTGTGCTTTAAACATCAAAACATCCGTCATCTTTTGCACTTCACCAAGCCCTAGTGCTACCGATCCTCTGCCGTCACAAACGTCCGCAGTACCTATCGTTTCCGCCACTATATCACCCACCCCTATTGTCTATCAGACATCATTTTAGACTCTCGTGATCACGTTGTTCCTCCGTCTCATTATCCTTCCAGTGACCATCTAAAAGGAGCCATGGCATGAGTCCTTTGCCAGACATATCACTTTCATCTCGATGTTCGTCGTCACAGCAGTGTTCCTAAGCGGCCAGGCCAGACTAGGTGGGCCGGGGCGCTTAGGAACACTACGTGTTTGCAAAGGCTAAGCTTATGGATCTCGCTTCTTAGGAGAAATGTGTTGATGCAAATATTGCTGGAGCTGGGAGTCGTCTAAATCTATACATAACAATCATACTAATTGTAGCATCGTTGGGCTTTTTACCATACAAACAGTCGGAAATCGAGATGTACCTGGCTGATTGCCCCTCTTCAACATTTGCCTTAAAGTTACGCTTCTTGTTCAACTTTGATCTGGCAGGCTTTCCTTCGATGATGCCATTGTTGGTATTATGATGCTCGATGCCTAAAACATGCGGGCGTGCTGGGTTACGGAAAAGAAGACACAGTACTTACAATCAACGATATGTTGGTTTCGTGGCCTACTCGGGGTAGCAACTGTGGATCTGGATAAAAGGATACATTGCGATATCTCATTAATGATGAGATAATGTTAGTGTCATTAATTCTGATAGCAAAACAAAGGCAGTTCATCTAGTTAGCTGATTAGGTAGTGCGGTGATAATTCGAAGCTGGTGCGTGTGGAATAGAGTATAGGATTAGATAGGATGATCTGGTGCTTCGTTTTTCGTTTCTTAGGATCTGCACAGCCATAGAAAGGTCGTAAACTTGTGATACTTCATTCATTTTGCTTCGTTTTGTTTGTTAAAGGGGAAGAAGGGGAGCTCCCCCCATCTAGCCGAGGGAGGGGAATCGGGCACTGCCTTACTCTAGATAGAGTGAATGCAGTATGATTAAAACAAAACAAACGAAAACTTGTGACACTTGCTATGTAGCGGAGAATAGCTACTTTGGCCGTGTTGTGGTGTCAGAAAATGGATCATTTGCGACTCCACGAGAAAAATTCCAATACAGACGCTGACGGTGAAAAGACATCTGAAACTAGCCCCGATAGCATCCAATTTTGGATTCCTTGGCATCGATTGCTGGATACAATTCCGCTATTCAAACAACTTAGGGTATTATGTATAATAATCCCCCGCCTCCTCATATTACCTCCACTGGCGGCTCGGATAAAAGAGTTCTTGACAGTTGATCTTGTTTTCACTGGTTGGTACGAGCACTCACCTCTGTGGTGTAAATCCATTACGGCTTCGGAGGGTTCATATCTGGAGTTTGGTCAAGATCCTCTGTTTCACAAGCTAGGTGACGTTTCGCAGCCGTCTATGATATATTGATCCGCATGGTTGTAGTCTGCTTCAAGTGGTTTGAATCGAAACTCGTAACCATGGATCTTATTTTGTTGTAAGCGAAATAAGGAACCCTTTGCGGCTTCGGGAGGCTGGGAAAAGTTCTGCATAATAGCATTAATAGATGTGCATACCGAGCCAGGTCCCTGTAACTCTGGCAAAAAGGTGCCTGGGATCAATTACTCATTTCGCCGTGCCAGCCCTGGCAAACTATTCCGAGTGATCATCAATGGTTTGGGTGGGTTATCTCTAAATTAAATCTAACAGGGCTTCATTGGCAGTGTACTGGAGGGTCCTGGGGCGTGGAAGACAATATCTAGACTTCTTGATGACTTCCCCGTCTATGAGCTTGTGTTGATGTTAGACCGCTTAGTCCGGTACTGTGTCGAGGCCGTTGCATACTAGAACCTCTGCCATCCTGGGAAGACGAGCACTGGGGGGTCAATCCCGTAAAGGAAAAATCGATTATTCCGGGCTTTGAAGTCTAGGTACACTCATCCTGAAAAAGGACCAGTCCTACCGCCATTGGCGCTATTCTGAACCGTTAGGTTTCCTGTAGCTTCGATGAATACTTGTATTCAACGAGTAGACTCTATGTCTTCTTGGCCGTAGGCTTTGTCGTTGGTGATGGAATTAAGTTAATAGAGTGCCGGTTATTGACTCTCTTCAAGACGGTTCTTCCGTAGCCTATGAGCAAGTTATATAACACCCGATCTACACGGCTATATAAAGAAACAGGAGATCTTCACCACTAGACCATGGGTTGAGTTAAGTATACGGCTAACTCGGTATTTGAGGCCTGCCAGGGCCTCAAGGATAGTTGAACGGAGAATTACGTCGACTGTAGTGTACTCTGCAAAGGTTCTATAATTCTTCAATTGTCAACATAAGCTATATTGTCTAGTGCATCCTAAGTAGTTGCGGCTTGAGGAATAATCTCGTAATGAAACGTCGTGAGCAGGTGTGAGATATGACATTGGTTGATGTTGTATGACGGTTGCAATCAATTTAGTACCAACGTTTAAACAAACGAAGAGATGATGATGTATAGATTGGGCTTGAACTAAACTAAAAGCCACAAGACGAAAATAGCTTCGTACCCTGCCTCACGTGGTTCTGATCACAACCTGAACTGCTCCTGTGTTTGTTGCGAGTCCAAAATCATAGTGTGTGATATAGAGTAAAGGATGACATTGAATTAAGCTCCCGCAACCCTGGGGGACACACTTATAACAGTATCCCTGCCCCATATATCTTGTCTCGTGACCGTGTACCTGGTGCCTGGTTTAACGTCAGAGCTGACGATGATGTGCTGCTACTCTAGAACAATCTCAATAGCAAGATTACTATTAGTCTAATTCCCAACGAAATAACTTACTGGGTGCGTTCGTTGCGCGCGAGCAGGGCAGACAAATATTGACATGGCGCAATAACCGCTCTCTTCTCCAACATGTTTCATAAGGCGGTAAAAGATTGGAAAAAGTAGTGAGTAGCTGAATTCCATCATAGCTCCTGGTAGATTAACTCCTATTGCACTTAGCACTATAGGGGAATGAAAATTGTGCCGTATCATCGCATATTCCGTGTGTGTATCGATTCAGGTGCCATAATACGTGCCAAAGATCTTTCAATGTGGAGGAAAGATAAATCTCAAGTTCGATTTCCAGATCCTTAATCTGAAGGTGGAGGAGAGGTAGTGAATTTAGAGCTTTAGGAATGTTCCACAAGGGAGGGAGGAGGGGGTACGTACTCAGTTTTGCGGGATTTTCTCATGGTTGTAACTCGGCGGGTAAGAGAGAATAAAGGCAGTGGAATTATGCGAGATATGTGTACTGTATAACATATGACTGTCACGGGGCGGTATAATTGGCAGTAAGGAAGAAATTAAACGCGTCGAGTGAGAATATGTGATGCCGCGACACAAACGCTTCCACCCGTTCCTTATATTCGAATATGCTTTATCAGCCACCGCAAGGAATACTCGGGAGGAATTTTGTGTATATTTGACTGGTACACTCGTATTTTTGAGAGTTCATTTTTCCGTCATGGTTACTCTGCATTGTAAAGCAGGCGATAGTCATCGTATTGACTCACCACTCACTGCCCTTCCTGCCCAATGACTGGATGTATGGGTGGGCTGATGGGGCAGAAAGAGATAGTTAGTTGAAATCCTACATCAGCGTGTAATTCGGGGCACTTAAAGGTGCAATCTTTATCCAACAGTACTTATATATTGCGATGTTGGTAGGATGCACCTTAGATAGATACTTGAGGAGTGACAGCTTGCCTTTGAAAGCGTGAAGGCGCCTGGATTGATGTGAATGTGCCCAGATGAGTTTAGAGATGGACAGATTGAGTACATCTGGAGCGTTTCTCCTCCTCCTCCTCCTCCGTCGGTGATCTTCGTCTACGCAACGGGCTCAGATTTCATAGGTGCGCAGATGTGAGATGTACTCTACACTGTTTGAAGCGTGCTAATTGGCGGCGTAACATCTGTGCAGGTCCGTGCCGCAACGTGAAAGACGTTTGGCGCATTATCTGTTGCTTAGAGCTGTGCCTGGAGTGACAGGGTAGGATGTCCTCTGTTCCAGGCGCATCAGGAGTTTGACCCTGCCTCCAGCAGGGCGATATCCTTTGGGCAGGCGTTATTCGGTCCAAGTTATTGACGTCTGCCGGCGTTAGAGTGGAACATAATTTTAACCTTCGACTCTGGAATTGCTGGGTTCTTCAACTCGTGCGACTATGAGACATCATATCCCGAGAAGTCAGCCCGAGGCTTCAGCCCAGGACTATTGAGGCCTCAATTGAGACGAGATATGTCGGATCATATTTCTCAGGTTCCGAGCAGTTCGAGCAGTCCCAGGAGTCTGGGTCCATGAATCCGTGAGTGATACCCAATGACTATGGTATCCGACGAGGCCGAAATATAGAGTGTGGGGGGTAGCTTCTTGGTAGAAAGGACGAGAACCCACGAGGTACTGGCCCATAGATGTATGTATTCTACGTAATAGAATGAGGAGTGTCTGTTGATGAGTAGCATGGTAATAATTTGCAGGCTGATCCTGGGCTGCGGTAAGAATCCCGAGACGGTGAGATCAAGACCGCCGCAGGACGGGGTGCACCGGCATGATTGTGGTCTTGTTTTGTCTCGCCCGTAACCCCTAGGAGAATAACTGCTTTTAAGCAGGACGGCGATGAACAGAGAAAAGGTCGAAAGTGCTACGAAGGCAGTCGATGCTTTCTAAATACTTGTGCTTTTTCATATCTCGCCGCAGTCTATATTGTCCGTGCGGCGGTAATCTACTCGATACGAGTTTGATAACCTTGGGTAGTTCCGCCCCCCGCATCCTTACACCCCGCCCCGCTCTACTTGATACTATTGTTGGATATTTTCTTGCGCAAGAGGCTACATGTGCTCCTATACATATCTCTGCATCTCAATTCAAAATATCACCATCACGTCCCATTTTTTTCGCTCCGTTGAGGCTGAGAGGATTGGTCGATTAATGAATGGTTAGCAACCATTCACGCCGAGCCAAGTTATCGGCTGCTATACCTTTGTACAACAGCTTAGCGAACTCTCGGATGCCACATCAGTAATCGTCGTAATTATCTGTTAGCTCCATCCGGTTTCATACAAAACCTCTACAGTAACCGCCCAGCTGCAACTATACCATGTGGTACCGGCATCGAAATCATCGGACATGAACAGAACACCCGATTTGCACTCAACTTCAGGACCGACTTTACTGAATACCGGCTATTCGGCTAAACGTGTGGAAAGGGAAACAACCGGAGCGGATGGTTACGACAATGGCGACGACCTTGAAGTTCTACAACCTGTGCCGATAACACTAGAAGACCACACTGTCACTCCGGGCGAGAACAGCCCGGGACTATGGGCTCGCAGCGCACAAGTTGTGGATTATACGATTATTTCTGGTAGTAGAACGAGCTTAAAAAAAGGAGCTTTCGTATCATGGAATTGCGTCATTCAAACGTTTGAGGTTTGTATTCACCGTGCGGGATATATTTTATTTATGATCTGACGGTGGCTTTGTCTCTTTTCAGGGCGCCCAATTCACGGTTCGAAAGCGCTATGCATCCTTCTTCTTGCTGCACTCCCAGTTGAAGACGACGTTTCCAAGATCCGCTCAGTACCTACCAAGCCTTCCGCCTAAAAGTCTCATCTGTATGCGGTCCTTCATTCAAGACACAAAGAAGAGAGGCATATGGCTAACTTTAGCACAGCTAAATTCCGACCAAAATTCCTAGAGTCTCGCCGTCAAGGCCTGTCCTACTTTTTGTCGTGCGTCTTCTACTTGATGTCTATTTCCCCGGAGTGCTAGACTGAACGTTTTCACAGGTGTATACTTTTAAACCCCGAATTTGCTGGCTCACCGTTGGTGAAGGACTTTTTGCTGCATTCAGACTAAAAATACCTCGATCATTACTCCCTTGATTGAAGTTGATATGGGATTGAAGACATGGGATTTTCCCTATAGCTAATGTCTAGTATGGAGTGTTTTTCTGTTTTCCAAGGGTTTTACTCAAATAATTTTATTGTATATATAATTCGAGAGACACCGGTGGACATCTGTGGCTGAGTGCGCTTTGAGTTTCTCCGCGACTCGTAAAAAGAAAGTCTGTGGTCGTCACCGAGGGGACGTCGACAGGGTTGTGCCGTTCGCATCTTCATCTTCTTAGATCCGGCGGTACACTGGAACCCAATCGGAATGATACAACGTCGAGTTTTCGAGTTTTAGAGAGCTTTCCAAAGCTTGTGCCTTCGTTACAGCTAACAGCTGGTGACGTCGCTCTTCTGAAATACGAAAATTTGCGATTTGTATTTCTGTCGCAAGTACAATCGCATGCGCAGTGCGTCCATTGTCACCCTTTTCCGCTACCGACGACAAGTATAACATTTTCAATTTCCGTTTTGAAGGGCCATTCACGCTCCCCTCAATTGCAACTCCACCATCTCAACGGCGCCATTGAAGCTGAAGACTCAACGAGAATGAAAGCCACTTTCCAAAATGAAGGGACGACCACACATAATCCTTCGATTCAGCAAGCACATCGCTCCTCCCGGCGACGAACCGCCATCTCTTCTTTCCCCACCTACCTCGGAACCTCTGTCGTCGTCAAACACTCACTATCGCAAAGATAGAACCACTTCTCGAAGGTCTCCATTATCGCTAGAAAATAATACCGAAAATATGTCGCGGTCTTCTACGAAGTCATCGCGAATGAAGAAGAAGATCGAGAAACCGCACAGCGTCGAAGCCAGCTCGCACACTACGAAGGCTACTACCACTGTCACCACTCCAGATGGAAACAAGGAGATTGTGGGTTCGGAGTGCATAAGCAGCGACGAGGGCGCATCACGCCAATCTTATTCTGTGTCACCAGCACCTACAACTACCTCGTCCATTGGCAAGCGGAAGCGTGATATCCCCAAGAGCATTGGCGGAGGTAAAGGAGATCTACAGCCTCCTAGCACTCAGAAGAGATCAAAGAGACGGGGAACATCTATATCGGCTACATCGGAAAATGGTACATCGTCGTCTTTGGCGCCAGGATCGAGCGAGGCCAAGAAGGACGAAGAAGGGCGGGTCTTGAGAAGTCAAGATACAAAAAAAACAAGCGAGTTCGAGGAATGGTTCGAGGCTCCTGAACGTGAGTGGTCATCTTGGCTCCCTTTTGCCATGTTGCATATACTTTGAAGCCACATGCTGACATCTGGATAGTGAGCAATGAACTACAGATGCCAATCGATGTCAAAGAGCTATCCAGTATCAATGGCTTCGGTCCTCGTACACCCTCTCCAACTGGTGCCCCAGCAGCAGCAGTGCCAGTACGCACGTCTCCACTGAAGGCAGCTTCTCTTACCAAATCTCCAGAGGATCCTGAAATTACTCGAATCCGTAACTTGCCTATACAGACCATTGATCTCGAAGAAGAACTTCAGAAATCAAATTCTCGTCATACTAGATACTTGACCGACCCTCTCGCCGATGATATGTATACTCAGCAACATCGTTCAGCGGAACGAGGCGAAAAGCGAAACAAGAACATTGAGCGCGATCTTCTACACCATAATGCTATCAAGATTGAAAGTGACTTAGAGAAGCTTCACAGTCCGGATTGGATTAAGCTTATTGGACTCAGCAATGGCATCGTGGCTCGTTGCACTAAGAAAGAACTTGAATATCGAAAGACGTTTCTGGTGAATCATTTGACCGGAACGCTGGACAAGTATAAGGCTTGGTGCAAAGGCGAGAAGAGGAAGAGGCATCGAACCAGCAACAGTCCCAAGGGAAGCCAGGAAAGTCAGGAGAGGGACACCGAAGATGCAGATACCGGCAGCGATGAGGAAGGAGAAGATGTGGAGGCCGATTCTCACGATGAGAGTGATGGCATGAAGTCATCACGGCGAGGTAAAAAGTTAAAACCTTCGGCCTCCAAAGCGAAGAAGGATTCATCCAAGGCTGAACCGGAGTTTACGTCTTTCTACGACAGTCCAGCAATGCGACAGCAGGCTCTCAGTAATCGCCGCAAGAGTTCTCGTACTCAAACTGCGTTTGGCCAACCTCTTCCGACAATTGAAGAGAAGGATTTCGAACTTCCTGAGGAATTACTTGCAAACAGTGCGGCAGCGAGACATGCCAGGGCTAGGAGGAGGTTATCTCGGTGATTGCTTCCCCCGTGGTGTCACTTTTGAAATTTCGTATCCCTTTGTTTGGGTGGCTTTGGGTCTGGTTGATGTTTCTATCTTTTCCGCTGGCCGTATTGCCCTTTTGGATATCATCGGATCATCGGGTCATTGTCACTACCATCACTACGTTTACCCTTTTGTATTGTATTCTAGCACAAGGCGAATCGAATTTTATGTACAGGGAGCTTTGTGGTGTTAGACATTTTTGTCTTCTTGGGTTACATTAATAAAGGGATTGAGTTGTATAACTACTTAAGTATTCACTGTAGATATTTTGTTGAAGAGGCCCCAGACTCCACACAGAGAGAACCTACAGTACTTAGGTACATGCAACAAATAATACACTAAAGGCATAAAGTTGCAACGTTGAAAGGTTGACGTCGAAAACTTTGACAAAGCTTGACCCCATGTCAAATCTGCCATACCTCATGTCAAATCCGCCATACCTAAATCGGACTAACACCATTAACGCCGTTTCTTCTGCGACAGAGCCGCTTTGAATGACGCTACTACTCAGAGTACACTTCTCACGTCGTTCTCCTCCGTGCAGTGCCCTCCTTACTTTGCTCGAGATCGATACATATATTTGCCCACCGCCGTGTCCCCACTCATCTGTACGGCTTACGCGACGGATTTCGATCATAGGGGCTCCTGATAACACAACCTTTTCTTCGCGCGACCCGCCGCGCCTTCCATCGCCTCAGCACGCCTCTCAAGCCTCCGCACGACCGCAACCTCAAACTTTGCCTTCGCCGTTGACGATTGATTCACAAGGCAAAACTTCAGCGCTTGCCTAAAGACGACAGGTGGCGCTGCGAAACTCGTGCGTGGTACGCGGCACAACTTGCGGGGAAGAGGAGACACTGCTTGGAGACCGGCGGAGGATGAAGACTTTGGCCCTTGGCCACTAAGGAGGAGCTGCTTTCCGTCATTTACGGTGATTGGGGAAGGGTTTCGTCCCAACAGGGCTACGGGGAGATACGTTTGAACGAACGGGGGGTCTTTATTCTATCGAAGGGGCAGATCTGTGAGGATTATCATGCCTTCAGCGATGGACCCCGTCATGGCTCCTTTGGCTGTAACACCGGGCCAACCGATGCCACCTGTGATGGGGAATAGAGGTTTCAACATATAAGTCTCCGGATGAATCTGGGATGTGAGTTGAGAATGGCGGCTGATAGCACAGCACAGGTCACCAGAAAGTTGGATTTGAAGTGGATTTCGCCAACAAACGACTGAAGGTACAACAGAACGACGCAGGCAGAGGGAAGTAGTGGGGTTCCTAGGTTGGAGCTGACAGCATGTATAGGGTTGGACTGAAATCACGATTAATCCTACGGATTCAACTTTGAGGCAGATTCGATTGAACGCTCGACAGTGCGGTATGTTTGCCTGTGTTTTGTTTGGTATGTGGAACAGCGGTTTATCCATATCTCTACAGATGTCACAAAATGCACAGTCAACGGCAAGGTCGCCTCGCAAATCAAATACGACAATCCATATTCGAAATTTAAGATCCACGATTCGGCTACCGTGCATCAGCACCACATGTTACGAAAGAAGCTGGATGGTGTACTGCACGACCCCCCAGAGTTCGAATTAGTTATCACGTTACCCGCAAAGGTCAAGATTGAGCTTGCAGTTAGTTGTCCCATATCTCTTCCGTTGCATTGCAAATTTCTCACTATTTTAAAAGGATCCCTTCAGTGTGGCTGCACAGCACGCCTTGACCTCCCGCAATAATGGTTCCGGACGTGGCACTCCTGATGCTCCCGATGCGAGCGGAACCAAGACACCCGCTCTTCTCACCGCAAGACCAGATAACATGTACACTCCCTTTATGCCACTACTGCTAAGAATAGAGTACCTGCTTGAGAATTTGCGCGATGGTTTTAAGTTCGTTGGCTGCGAACCAGAAGATATGCGGTACCCCCATGCCTACACAACTAACTCGCCCTTACCCGGGGCTGCGTGTTGCCTCTTCCCGACTCTTGATGGCATTCATGAACGGTGGACATGGGAGATTGAAGTCACTGTGCCACGAACTATCGGCGACATAGATAAAGCCACTGTCATCAGGACAGAAAATGGCGCCTCCATGGCTAATGGTAATGCCATAAACGGAACTCATCCGGAGTCCGATGAGGATACCACTATGGATGAAGACCGTGACCTTGATATGGTTGTTGTCTGCAGTGGTGATCTTGTGGATGAGGTCTTGCTCCTCGTTACAGAGCTAGAGTTTCTATAACTGACTTTCAAAGGAATTCCCCCCTACCGAACCTTCAAAGAAGGTCGTGAAGTTCATGCAAACCCAAGCCGTTGCTCCGCAGCATATATCGATAGCAATCGGCCCCTTTGAAGAGATTAATCTATCTGAGTTTCGTGATCAAGAAAACGAAGACACCCTGGCTGCAATGGCTGTAGATGTGATGGGATACTGCTTGCCTGGTCGGGATACTGATTTGAAGAATACTTGCATGTTTATGCCCAAGGTAAAATATCTGCTCATAGTTGCTAGATTCCTACTGACAGACACGAGGCTATCGATTACATTGTCAAAGAATTCGGCCAGTACGTATATACCAATTTCAAACTCTGCTTCGTTGATGATATGGCAACGGACACGATTGAAGCGGCTTCTATGGCTCTGTGCAGCAATAGTCTTTTATTTCCAGAAGTCATTGTGGACCCTTTATGGGATGTCACCAAGAAGTTAACATATTCACTCACGGCACAATGGGCGGGCGTTCAGGTTGTACCCAAGGATTGGTCCGATATCTGGGTTATCATCGGCATGGCATACTGGATGACGGGTTGCTTTATGAAGACCTTGATGGGCAATAATGAGTATAGGTTTCGGCTAAAGAAAGATGCAGAACGTATAACCGAATTGGATATTGGGCGGCCATCCCTCTACGCCCAAGGATTCCAAGTACCAATAGAACCATCTTCATTAGATTTCATTAAGCTTAAGGCACCGGTGGTTCTGACAATCCTTGAGAAGCGGCTATGGAAGCTTAGCTCATCAATGGTTCTGCATCGAGTGGTTCGGAAAACATTCCTTTCCGCGGTAGCTGGAGAACTCAAGAACGGACTTATGAGTACCGCTCACTTTATTCGATTATGCGAGAAAAACAGCCATAATAAACTTGAGCCTTTCTTCCAGCAATGGGTTTATGGAGCAGGGTATCCACGGTTTGAGGTTTCCCAACGCTTTAATAAGAAGAGAATGATTGTGGAGATGGGAATACGTCAAGTCCAAGCTATCCACACGCCAACCCGAAAAGTCACCCTGGATGACTTCCTGAAAGATGCTTTAGATCGTGAACGCCATGTTGTAGTGGGACCCACACAACCGGTGTTTACGGGACCAATGACTATTCGGATTCACGAAGCCGATGGAACGCCGTATGAGCATGTTGTGGACCTTAAAGAGGGCTACACCAAGCTCGATATTCCGTATAACACAAAATATAAGCGCTTAAAACGATCACGGCGGCAAAAGGAACGTGCCGCTGCAGGGGCAGGTGTAGATGTTAGCATCGATGCACAGCAAAACGACGATGTACTACTGTATTGTCTGGGTGATGTTTTGCAGGGAGAAGAAGAGGTGGATGATTGGCAGTTGGTGGACTGGTCAAAGGAGGATGAAGAACGGATGGCACAAGAGAGTTTTGAATGGATACGGATGGATGCTGACTTCGAATGGATATGTACTCTCAACATCAACCAGCCGGACTACATGTTCCTGTCTCAACTGCAGCAGGATAGAGATGTTATTGCACAATATGACTCCATCCGGCACTTTGCGACTGCAAGGGAATCAGCATTGATATCCTCGATTCTGGTGAGGACGCTCATGGATCGTCGGTATTACTACGGAATCAGGGTGGAAGCTGCGATGGCCTTGTCAAGGTGTGCTACAGCAGAGCTAGACTGGGTGGGGCAATTTCATCTGAGGAAAGCTTTTCAAGAGTTTTTCTGTTACCCGGGTTCGCAAATCCCTCGAAGCAACGATTTTACCGATCTCACGGCGTACTACGTTCAGAATGCCATCCCTCGAGCAATGTCGCGTATCCGGAACGTATCCGGTGTCTGCCCTGGTCATGTGCAGAAGTGGATGCTGGATGTTTTGCGGTACAATGACAATTCGAATAATAGTTATGACGATTGTTACTACGTTGCGAATCTTATGAGATCGTTGGCCAATACTCTATCTCCTCAGAGTCGAATATCTAATGAGTTTAGTTTTGACTTGATGGATGAAGACTACGATGAGGACGATGAGTATAATGAGAAGAAGTTGCATGAGATGGCCCTGGCAGAGATAGAGAGGTACCAAAGAATGGATCAATGGCAACCAACGTATCGGAACGTTGTTTCTGAGGCTGCACTGGATGTCAGTTTCCCATACTTTCAAATTTGTCTTGTATTCATGCTGATATGATTAACGTAGATTCAAAAGGACCTTATGCTGAGAGGCATTAAAGAAATCGATTACAAACTCTTCATGGCATATACTCGAGAAGGGACCCTTGACAGTTTGAGAGTCAAGGCTTTTGACTGTCTTATCGATCTCGATGCTCTTCGGAACCGCGCCCTAGCGCCCTTCATCTGCTACGTGATTGGGAATGATCCATCACCATTCGTTCGGCGACGAGTTCAAAAAGCATTTGGCCGTGGGCTCGGAATGACAGCAGTGGGCGGGCAAAAGCCGCGGGACGCTCCAAATGGTGTGGCATTTGGAGAAATGATCATCGAAGATGCTGGTGCCGATAATTCGGGAGCTAGAAAGGATGAGTTGGCCAAGGAAACGATTGCGGGTGCATTAGCCGCACTCAAGAAGGAGTTGAGTGAGGATGCAGTCATGAAGAAAGCGCTTTGGAAGGCCACAATGTTTGTTGGACCCGAATATCTTGGCTACCAAAGTAACTGACATTTCTTAGATCATCGGATATTGGCTTGATAGAGCTCCGGTTCCTTCTGGATATTTGTGCTCTCTTGTACTACGCAAAGACCTCACTTATCATAACGATGAAACGACCAAAACACCTCAGCTGCAGATATGTTGGCAAGGTAAGCTCTTCGAAAATTTGTCCTTATGTCGAGGTTCGTGTGGTGACCGTTATTCTAGGGTGTCCTACTGTTCAGTTGGGGTTATGGAAAACCTCAGCGTACATCTGCCCCTCCTGTCCATGCTGCTGCCGCTACACACCGCACACCAACTTCCTTGCCATTACAACCTCCTAGGTCCATGCCAATCAAACTCATTACCAACCCCCGCGGGAAGGTTAATGGTGTCAATAAGAAGAGTAAGGACTCACGACCGTCGGTCCGAAGAACACCATCTATGTCTCACACAATGTCTTCACCTCCTTCGGTACCTTCGCCAATACCTTCAACACACACCCCTACAGCAGCTTCTTCCCCGCAACATGCTCCGCGGAAGATTATTCTCAAGATTGGGAAACATAATCTGCAAAACAATCTACAACAGAATGGTACCTCTGGATGATCTCAAAATTTTCGGACAACGTTACTGGATTAATGCCACTGCGTGGAATTTCTGTGACATTACTCTGTGTAGTTTTTTCTTCTCTTTATTCTGCCGCGGGTATTAGTATTGGGGTTGTACCAATATTTGTTTACCACCTCACCTGCCCTTCATTTTGTACATTTACACCACCTCATCATTCTCACTACCCCTATTACCTCTTATCGTTTTTGTTTCTGTGTGTGCGTATGTGTACGCGTGCTCGGGGCGCTTTATCTGTTTGATTTTCTCGTTTCTGGGATGGGTGCTGGTGTGTTGGGCTGTTGCATGTTTTATTAGGTACTCTGTTACTTTGTCTGGGACTGGCATGGCGTTTTTTTTGTTACTTTGTTCGTTTTTAATCTACTTCTGCTGTGTGGTAGTCTAGAAGTGTCGAGAGTTTCATGGCTTTTTCTTGTTTGTGAGACGTTTTGGGGTATACGTAGCTCAGTACTTCTAAAATATATGTAGATATGGTCATGATTTCGGACGTGATTAGTGGATGCTAGGATATGCCAGAAGATGTCAAGATTCCCCGTGTGAACGGGCTCGAAGAGCTTTAGGACCAATTCCCTGCGAGTGGGGAAGGAAGTTTGTCGATATCCTGGGATTAGGGAGCCTATAGCACGCGAAGTAGTGTGCCCAATTTTGGCATCAACTACAAGAGCAAGTATGTGGAGGATCTTAAGATGTTCTGTAATCATTTACATTGTAGAGTACAGAAAATTCCGAAATTCCCACCCAGCCCACTACAGCCCATCATCCCCGCTCCTCCCTTTCCACCACCAGTTACCTACCGGGTACTCGATTTTAGAAAAAGGTACTACCTTTTTCTAAAATCTTCCCCCCCCCAGAGACGTCAGTTGCCACCACCTCTTTAAAAAAAATCACAGCCTACCCCCAATACCCGCACCCGGGCCCAATCCAATGCGTTCTTCCCTGGTTCGCTGACGGGTTCGAGGGTCGATTATGCCGTTTCCGCTAGCTTGTTGGGCCTGTTGCTCCTGCTGCTTCTTATTTTGCGCCTTTTTGAAATCTTCGTAAGCCGCAAGGTCATTGGACGTGAGTTTGATCTGTGTTGGCTGACGTCTAAGCATCTTTCCGGTTGTTGTTTCTGGGGTGATGTTAGGTTTAGTAGCTTTAGCTGTGGGAAGGGGTTGGTTGCAACGTCAACCCACAACACACGTACCTATCAAGCGACGGACTTCTGAACCAACTCAATTTCAATGGAGACGTCGTTGTCGGAACAAGGTGACTTTGACGGAGGCGAGCTAGAGCTCAGCGGTGAAAGGTATGTCGGGTAGGGAGGCGCGACGAATGATGACGATGTGAGGCTGATAAGGCGTCGGGAAGCTCACTCACACCGCTGCAACGCGAGGTGATCACTGAGCTGCAGAAAATCTTGTTTACGCTCAACCAAATGTTTGTTTTTTTTTATCGATTTTTGGTTTGAGGATTGGATTGAGCTAACGGGGAGGTGGTAGCAATGATTCGCTGCTGAAAGCGGTTGCGAGAAAGGGAGATGTGGAGAAGGCGCAGAAAGAGGCGGTTGTGAAGGGGAAGGGGGTTTTTGGAGGCGTCTTGGGGAGGGAAGAGATGGAAGAAGGAGAGTGAAGCTCTTTATAAATACTGGAGCCTGGATGGGAGGGGCCCAACGCCGTAAAATGCTCTGTTTCTGGGAGCTCGGGTTTGGCCCCAACGTCATATTGCTTTCAGTTCTTGAGAGAACTTTACGCTTCTTGGATGGCCTGCAAACAGTCGAGCATGTTCCCTCCATTGTTGTGTGTCAAACATTGTGGGGCTACGCAAATTCACTTGATCTCTCGTCCTGTGGGACCTGAGCAAGAAACAATCACTAATCGACCTTACGTCCGCAGAAGAGACACTCGCCCCAAGGAGATTATCCATGAGAAGGTGCTAGCTAGCTATCATAAAGCCAGTAGAATTATCCTCCCTTCGACGAATAGAGTAATATTCCTCCAAATCCCCGTTCCCTTGCTCCCATTTCTGCCAAATTCTCTGGCATCTATTATCTCTCCACAACCTGTTTTTACCGCCTTTTTTAAGCGGTGGCATGGTACTTTAGGTGGGAGGAGCACATAAACTGCAAATTGTGAATCGTGTTAATCAGGGCGGCTCTCCCTGTATCCGGAGACTGGCAGGATGATTGAGTGGTTTCTGCATCAACTTTCTCGGGGTAATCTACTGAATAGGAATCAGGCGTTGCTACTTCCACTCACTGATACTATGACATTTGTACTCGGGGGTAGCTTGTGAAATGATGAACTTGGCTACAACTCAGTTTAGGCAGCTGCGTTCTCAGTTCAGTGGATTTGTAGTTGGTAAAGTTTTGGCTTAATTGTTGGCAGGCATGTGGTTTCAGAGATTCTCGAAGCTAAACTCCAATGAAAGATTCTCTGGCCTCGGGCTGTTTTGGTGTACATTTCCAGTCTGATACAAGAGCATGTGGTCATTTCATTGATATTATTCCTCCCCACTTGGCTATATTGTATATGTACATATATGGCTGGTTTATGCCCAAGAGTCATATCTAATCTACCGGAAGGTGCTCTTATAAACAGATAATAAGTACACAGCTCAACAAGATCTAAGTACAATTTTCTAATGATATGATAAAGTAGTTTCTAGAGCTCTAAATTAAGTCTAATTGAAGGCTTAGGGCCGTTCTAAACTAGATACCCTAAGTTTGGGTCGTGATCCTATAATTTCAAAGCTTTTAGAATAATTTTGTGGTGGTTGATAGGTTTTGAGTGATGAGGTTTGAATACAAGCTTTCGCGGTTACGGCGGCTAGTACCCCACACAAAACCCCACTAGCTCTTCCACCTCACCTTTACGTTACAGCCATGGACAAGCCTTATTCACAAACGATACTCCTCACCGGAGGAGTCCTTCTCGGCATCACCGCCACTCTCACCGCGCAAAAGCTCCTATCCTCCACCTCCACCACCACCACAACCCCAGACCACCGCCGTCGCCGCAGCTCCTTCTTCATTGCAAAACAACCAACCGAAGACATCCGCAACGGCCTCGAAGAATGCATCGGCAACACCCCACTGATCCGGATAAAGTCCCTCAGTGAGTTGACAGGGTGTGAGATCCTCGGAAAAGCGGAGGTACCGTGAGTCCCCTACCCTCAATCCCTCCCCTCCCCGCTGCTAAGCCAGCACACAGTTCCTTGAGCCCGGCGGCTCTGTTAAAGACCGCGTAGCGCTCCAACTGATCCGCTCCGGCGAGTCAGCAGGCTTACTGACCCCGCATTCCGGCGACAAAATCTACGAGGGCACAGTTGGGAGCACAGGCGTCTCTCTAGCGATCCTGTGCCGCGCGCGCGGGTACCTAGCACATATCTGCATGCCGTCCGACCAGAGTGTTGAGAAATCTTCATTGCTGCGAAAGCTCGGTGCCGAGGTTTCGCTCGTCCCTCCCGCGCCAATCGTCGACACGAACCAATTCGTCAACCGCGCACGCGCGCTCTCGCGGCAACACACGGCTTCCCCAGATATCCCGGGCTGCGGATATTTTGCCGACCAGTTCGAGAACGACCAGAACTGGCGCGCGCACTATGAGGGCACCGGGCCAGAGATCTTCCGACAGTGTGGGGAGAGGCTCGATGCGTTTGTGGCTGGGGCTGGCACGGGAGGGACGATCAGCGGGTGTGCAAGGTACCTGAAGCCGCGGCTGCCAGGACTGAAGGTGGTGCTTGCGGATCCGCCTGGCAGCGGGCTTTATAATAGGATTAAGTTTGGGGTTATGTTTGATCTCAAGGAGCGCGAGGGGACGAGAAGGAGACAGCAGGTGGATACGATTGTCGAAGGTATTGGCATCAATAGGGTTACGCATAACTTTGAGGTGGGCCGGGAGTTGGTGGATGATGCTGTGCGGGTTTCGGATGAGGAGGCGATGGCGATGGCACGGTTCTTGGTGGAGAAGGACGGCATATTTGTGGGTAGTAGCAGCGCTGTGAATTGTGTTGCCGCTGTCAGGACTGCGCTCAAGATGGGCCCTGGTCACAGGGTGGTCACTATTCTATGTGATTCCGGCGCAAGACATTTATCAAAGTTTTGGGCGCAAGCTGGAAATGTTGGTGGTGCCTGGGAAATGACGCTGGACGATGTGTTGGAGGCAGATAAGAGGAAGACGGGGATGAATGGTGTGCCGGCGGAGAAGAAAGAAGATGGATCGGAGTTTGGGGTTTGATCTGTGTGCATGTAAAGTAAACCATCAAGTTCAAGCCAAAGCATCATTGATAGAATTGGAAGTGAACTATTTTTTGAATATAAACACCGACAGAGCCACTCCAGGGTACTCATCTAGAAATACAACCTTACCACCCGTCACCAGAAGCACTAATTTTCAACACACAAGACGGAGGAGGTATGGATACAAACTGCCAGGAAAACAGAAAAGAAAAACGAGTAAATGTAAGTAATAGGTACCAATCAAGCGGGGAAAAGGCCAAAGAAAATTAGCATACTCCTAGAGACAAGCAGAAATGCGAGAAAAAAGGTTAAGTCCATCTTACAACCAGTATTGTTTCGGTAATCAAATTTCATTTTTCAGCGCAACGAGCTTGCGAGCGAGGCGAAGGAGCCTGGGCACAAAGTAATCAGTACTCATCCTCCTCACTATCATCCGCAAATCCATTCAACTTCCTGCTCCTCTTGATCTCCTGTTTCTGTATCACAGTCAGCCTGGCATTAATCTTGCTGGTGATTGAGTGGTTTTAAAACTTACCTCTAGCTCAGCTTGTTTCGCGGCCAAGTTCTCCTCCTCGCTCGGGAAGGAAACATTCTTCTCCTTCCACTCTTTCTTGAACTTTGCCGACGCAGTATCCCAGTCCTTAACTTTCTTCTTGAACTCCACGATACCAGCGGCATTACTCTCTTTATTCTTTTCTGTTTCCGCAAGGTAAGGCCGCTTCTCTTCTTCTGGCGCGTCCCGCCACATCTGACCCAACGCAGCACGAACTTCATTCCTAGTTGCTTTCGCCTCGGGGTTATTTGTAGCTTTTCTCCGCGCCTCGTCACACTTTTCTTTGCAAATGAACCAATGGTCCTTTTGGTACAGGAGGAAGGGGTTAGCTCCTGATCTACCCGGTTTCGCAGGGCGTTCGCCAAGCTCAGCGATAAGCGCATCGTTCATGGCTTGTTCGTGTTGTTCCAGCCGTTGCGCCTTGAGCTCCCGGGCACGCTCCGTCGCAGACCCTTCGGCTTTACGCTTTCGTGCAGTGGAGCCTGAATATGTGCTATCTAGCTTCGGCTTTGGGGGGATGAGTGGGGAGGGAACTTTGATGAGACCTAATATTGATTCCGTAATCTCGGCAGCCGCTCTGAGACCACTGATGTATGCGCCGTGCACAGTGGCAGGATGGGATTTGCACGAGGCTTCGCCGGCAAAGTAAAGTGAATTACCAATTTGTCTTGCCATGAGATCATAGTCTTCCGCCGTTGCTTCCGGTCCTACATACGAGTAGCTACCTTGGGAATAAGGGTCTTTCCGCCAACGGGTAATGATAGTCTCGGATGGTGGGGGGATGACTCTCGACGGGTACATCTTTCGAAGAGCAGCAGTAGCTTCTTCGATTATTATTTCGTCTGTCTCGCGTTCCGTCTGGGTTGCCGCGTCACCGGCCATCAATGCAACTGTCAACCCAGATTAGATGTGTGACAATAGTAGGATGTTGACTTTCATACCAAGCAATGGCTTCCCACTTGGTTTCACGCAGTTCCAAAACATGTAGAACCGACCTAGACTGGTTATTAAGCGCTGGTAAAGTCGGAGGAACACAGTGCGAACCTCTACTGGCTTCATAGCTCTCCTGTACCCGAGGATCTCCCATAGGATCCCTCAGCAACCCCACCATGTCATTTTCAACATCCCAGAAAGCCTCATCGTAGACCAGAACAACCTTGTTCAGCAATCCATACCCCAGTCTTTTGATCGCCCCCATCTTCCAATCCGGCAATGGTGGGTCGAATTCTACAGCGCCTGCCTTTAACACACCCAAGGGCAATGTAACAACAACCTTATCTGCCTCCAAAACCACACCATTCTCACACTCTATCCTCGAGACGCCGTCGTTTTGATCATCCATGCTGTAGGTAATTTTCCTGACGACGTGACGAGTCTTCATGTCTAGGGGCTTGGGCGCTAACATTAGCCCACGAGGAACTTGCATGTAACCACCCAGGAGCGTTGCATGCGGACCGCTGGGCTCCTGCCCATCATCTTGATCCCAATGGCCCAAGCTCAGAGAGTCTACACTGGATGCATTTGCATACTCAAGATTTGCGTAGTGCCAGTTAATTATTCTGAGATCGAGAGGCGTGAGATCCAAGATGTCTTGATATTTGCGCAAAACGTAGTCCATGGTTTTACCCAGAGTAGGGTGCCCTGGGTCAGTTCCTTGTTCCTCCAGACTAATCGTTTCCTGGCCCGTTAATCCAGGCTTTAATTCCCAACCAAGGTTCCGAGCCTGTTCTGCGGCAGGAATGCTAGCACTAGAGCCAGTAGCTGTCGATGGTTTACCGGTATACTTGTCCATACTGGCTGTGAATGGAGCAGTTCCGGGAATGTTGGGCACTACGGTTTGGTCGGACTCAATCGGTGGCACCTCCACCTCACCTTCTTCAACTGCAGATATCATTTTTCCGCCTTCTCCAGCAGGGTCTTTCCCATGGTCTATCAATTCCCTCTCTCCCCACACTGTTTTCGGTAAATTCGGTTTCTTCTTGAATATCGACACACGGTCAAGTATATCGTTAAACAGATTCTCGACAAGGGCATCACGATCCTTATTCACAATAGTCCCATCAGAGTCGTAGAGAACCGATTCGTCCCTCAAACTGTGATACTCCAATGCCAACTGGCCCCTGATCAAAACACCCAAAGGATTTCCATTGTCAAAGCCGGTGATCACTTGGGCCCCCAAATCGGCGGTTGCACGTTTTCCAGGAGGTAAGTCTGCTCCTAGCTGGTTCATCAAAGGATGTGAATAAACACGTCCTCCAATTCGTCCTCTAGCCTCCAGCACAACCACGTGGGGCGGAGGTTCTGTCTGGGGCAGTTTATCTCCAAACTGCGAAAACAGTCCCTCCAGTTGTCGTGCACATCCGAGACCTGCCATTCCAGCACCAATTACAACTACTGTCTTTCGTCGTTTGGTTGGATTGACTGGATTGAAAATTGTATTGGGGACTTCTATGCATCCAAAGTTGATATATCCATTCCTCACTAACCAGTCGTATGCCACCTCTGCAACATCGAAAAACCGATAATCCTTCGCGCATCCAGCCGCCTCTTCCCTAGTGACACTTACAAGAGGGTTCCTCTGCCAAAGGCGTAGAATTCCATTCCGAATGTGGAGATATGTAGTGACTTGAACGTGATTGATATGCTCTCGTAATAGTTGGTACTCTCCCCTATGCAGCTGATACGGCGATAGACGGCTCGAGACAGCAGCCTGTATGCATTGACTTGCATACTCCTCTGCCGTTAAATCCTGTGGTATTGCAGTTTTCGGCCTAAAATCCGCACGGCTTTTGGTGAGGGTCCGGTCGGGAACCGTTCGAACCGTAGAGACCCCTGGCTTTAAAGATTCGGCCCGCTCAGTCTGTGGAGATGACACCCCCGATGACTCGGTTGGTAGACTAGGGACGGATTGTGGAACTGATGGTTGGCCATAATTCTGGGTTTGAATTTGGGCCTGTGGGTTTACTTGTTGCTGCTGTTGCTGTGATTGATGTGGTTGCTGGAACTGTTCGTGTGGTTGCTGCTGTGATAGGTGCTGGTACTGGGCCATTATTTGCTGCCTTTGGTGATGCAGCGCCATCAATGCCTGTGGGTCCCCCCGCGCGCCTTGATATTGAAGTTGACCCATGAGTTGCTGAAAATCCATAGCTCCACCTGGTCCACCGAGCTGTTGCTGCATTGTATGCCGCAATTGGTCTGGGGAAGGAAAGGCTGTCTCTGGAGCTGGCGCATAGTTGGTTGGAGAGTAGAATTGCTGCGATTGATGCGCTTGTTGTTGTTGCTGGTGATCATTTAGGTAGAACATAGGGTCCACCATACCCTGCGCGGCAGCTGCTGTATGCTGTGAAGGTTGCTGGAGACTGTAGGGTGCCGGCGCAGGTTGTTGCTGAGCTTGTGCATGTGCAGCCGTCGCAAGAGATTCCATATTGTCGAAGAAGTTTGTGCTTGTTCCTGCACCATTGGCATCCACATTGGCCGTGTCTTGAGCATTACTACCGTTCCGAATGGAGTCCGTCATCGAAAGTGGATGCAGCTATAGGCGGCCAACCGGCGGAGTTCGAGACGGAGCGAAAAGTAGCTCGTCGAAAGATGATTAAAAAAGGCTCCGCAGAAAGCCAGGAGCAAGCAGAAGATGCTTGGGAAAGTTTTGAGGCTGTTTGAACAACAAGGGACTATGGGGGGAAATTGATGGTTGCCGGTGGATGATGGATGACGGGTTTCGCGATCGTTGGAATTTCCGGGGAGAACGCCAAGCCTCACCACACAGGACTAGCACAGAGTCGCTGACAAAGGCAAATTAATGTCGCGGGGATTTATGCAGTAATGAGCAGGTCTCTCAGCGATGGCGACTTCTACAAGTTAATTGCTGTCTGTTGTGTGAAATCTGGCAGACAGGTTGGTTAGGCGTGAGACATGGCGAGATGCACGAGTGAAGTCACAAATCTTTCTTGGTCTGCCATATAAAATTCCATCTCGGTCGCAAGTGATAAAGCAAATCACTTGAAGAACGTATGTACAGAGATGAAAAATTAGGCGCCTGATAGTACAACGACACCATCATTACTTTGGCTCCACCGAAATTTAAACCCCAGACAATTGCAAATAGATTGCAAACCCGAAGAAAAGCAGAAAATGACATCATTGCATTGGTATCGTGTTGTGAGTTTGTAATGAACCCAACAGTTCCCGTACCGCATGCCCGATTGTTGAGTTTATTCCAGAGCGCCTATGTGCAAAGAGAAAACGCCGTTTAGGAGATAGAGTAAAGAGATGCAATTTATTGCTGGAAGTTCTTCGGTCTCCTGGTAAGAGTTGTAAAGTCAGATCAGATGCCACCACAAATAATCCGATTTATGATAATCTAAATACTCACTTGAATAGAAGAATATGTGGTTCAGGCGCATGAATCTCATAGTGTTGCCACCCAAGGCTTTGGGTGATGCCCAAGCCCCTCCATTCCTCTTCATGCAGAATTTTGAGCGTGCCCGTCTCTGTATCGAAATAATCTTTGGGGATAGCTTTGAGCATATTCTTCGGGAGCATCACGTGTCTAACGCGTCTATCAGCTTATATTCCAGCCGGGAGGCGATCCGAGGCTGGACGAACCGATACTCGTAATTTTTGTCAGAATAACTGTCAGGATTGAAATCAGCGTGGGTCCAGCAAAGCAGTGGTCAGGGTGATGTAATTTCACATACCGGTCGGAGTAGTGGATGAGATCCGTAAACTTATCCAAATTACTGCGTTCGGCGTCGGTCAGGAGACGCGGGCGACGGTTGCGCTGCTTCTCGGCCATGCTTACTTGCAGCGGATCGAGCTCAGAATGGCAGGTGTAGCTTGAAATGCAAAGATGATTTAAATCGCGTGTGTGCTGTACGGTGGTTAGAATTGAGGTTGTGTAGTGGGTTGGCGGCGCGAGAAACAATTCGTAGTGGAGGAAGTTGGAGGTGGTGTAGTTGGAGCACGGACAGTCGACGACGGAAGGGAACGGAAGTAAGGAGGGTTGTTGTATGTGAAAAGCGAGATAAACTGGGGGATAGGACTGGGTCGCGGTTGGGTGGTGGTTACCTTGCTTGCTTGCTTCAGTTCAGTTCTGCTATAGAACAAAAAGGACTGGCGGGGAGGATAGTGGGGAAGTAGTAGAGGATGTAGTTGGAGATCTGTAGGAGATGGACGAGCCGTTGTTGTTGGTCCCTCCAGCCACACCAAAACAAAGGAAACGCACTGCCTTCAGATTCCATTATCACCATTGCCAACTAAAGCACAATATACTTTGGTAGGATGAAGCACAGCTAACATCACGTCAAAAGAGCACCTCTCGCGTATAATTTCCCATTGTCCCCTTGTTTGATTGATTTGTTTGAGACGGGCATCAACAAAGATAAGATAACATCAAGTCACGAGATTATGGGCACCAGGCCTCATCGAGACTAGCGAAGCGAGAAACCGTTGGCCCACCATCGCCGCCGTGAAAGCCTCACACCAAGTCGAATGCGACAAGTAACAACAAATTATTCACTTCGATTCGCGGTCGCGCATTGTCACCTTAGATTTCCGCCCGCCCGCCCCGTAGGAGTCGCGATAGTTGCCAATTTTGCGGCCTTCTCACCTCGCGACTTGTAGCACCATCACCTTCATTTTCGATTCTAAATAGGTCGCCAAACGATGGATCGACGGAGAGATGCTCAGGATTTATCTGCTGTTGAGGAGGTGGATCGTGCGAGGAAGCGGAGGAAGCAGTCGGTGAGTGCGCTTGGTTGACGGACGAGACGAGGGTGGTCGCTTGGGAACATGGAGAAGAACCCCCCAAAGAATGCGCGACCCCCTCAAAAGCTTCCCCTCTCATTTTGACCGATTGCTGGGCGGGGAAGGTCAAAAAGAGGGAGCAGTCCGACTGATGATGTTGTATAACAGAACGAGCCTCGGAGTTCTCAGGTTGCGGATCCTCAAACTGTCTTCGATGCGGTGTGGAATTACCAGGAGAGGTGTGGACCTTGCGTTCTATCTGCCCTCCCGGAGCGCCGCTAACCGCGACGATTTAGAAACCGCTACATCCGCATTTTCTTCGAAGAGCTTCCCAGCAAGGTAGAATAGAGAATAGCATCCAACAAACGACGCCTTGGGGTCACTGACTTTCGAACCACTTGAATAGGATCTGTATCCGGACTACTATACGAAAATAGCCAACCCGATCTCGTTGTCCGAAATAAAGGTTAGGATGAGCTATGGCTTCTCGAATTCGAACCAAGGCAATTGGCTAAGCACTTGCATACGCAGGCCAAACTCGACAAAAACCAATATGCAGGCGTAAATGATATCAAGAAAGATATACTTCTCATGTGCGATAACGCAGCCGTATACAACAAGCCCAAAAGTCAGGTCCATAGCGATTCACTACGACTGCGCAAGTTAATGGATGCCTTCGACGAATCTAATGGTACCGGGGTGAAACGAGATGCAGAAGCACACCCAACCCCGGGTAGAACGTCGACGAGAGGATCCAAAGGTAGTCCTGCTGCCTTGCAGCAAGTAATGTTGAAAATCGTAGATGACATGCTGAACCTGGAACATGAGAGGTATGTTATGATTTTGTACTTAATTCTAATGTCCAAAAGTCCCTTCCACTCACCTTTCTCGTCATCAACGCGATCCAGCTTCACATCAATGCTTTCATGGCGCTATTGCTAATTTTTATTACAGCGGAGGATTGGTCGCTCAAGCTTTCAAGAATCTACCAAGCAGAAAGTTTTATGCCGAGTACTTTCGAGTGATTGCGCGGCCAATATCGCTCAACCAGATACGAACAAGAGTTTCCAACGGCACATATGAACAGTGGTCGGATTTTGAAGAGGATATCCTGTTGATCAAGAAGAACGCAGAAGAGTACAATGCGGAAGGAAGTGACATTGTTAAGGATGCTCGCACCCTAGAGGTCAGAATGCGCATTCGTTTTGCTTCGAGCAGCCGCTAATGTCCTTTCAGGCCTACTTTAATCGGAGACTACATGATGAAAAAGTCAAGCTTGGTGATCCAGTCAGTAGTGGCATTAAGTTACGATTGAACGTGGGATCAGAGCAGGTACCTGCTTCTGTAGCGCCAACACCAAAAATTAAACTAAATGTGGGCGGCAAACACCCTCCTGCGAGCCAGACACCTTCAAACTCCAACGGCGTGTCGCATTCTCATCCTTCCCCCGCTCCTCCCGCTCCGCCTGCTCCACCAAGTGTCGCTGTTGCACAGCCGCAAACTGTTCAGCATCCCAAACTTCAGACAGCTCTACAAAACCCGCCCGCCTACTCGGCGCAGCCAGGACCCAATACCCCACACCGCCCCGTGGTTCCCCAGGCCGGCATAGTATCCGCCACGCCGCCGCCACGAACCCGTTTAGATTCGATTAAAACGAATGGGTCACACAGCCCCCCACCTCGATCAGTCGTTGTTCGTCCAAGGTCAGAAACACCACTTTCACAGTCAGCCATGCCACCTCCAACTCAGCGTCTGAGTTCAACTCCTAGACCGGCTAGTTTCTCACCGATGCCGCCAGCGCAAGTTGCGCCAGTACCGGGCCCAGCTTCTACGCCACAGATTTCCCAACCTCCTAATAATTATGTGCATCACCAAGAGCCTATGTTTCGCCTTGAGGGGAAAGGTAAATATGCACCTAGTAAAGGTTTTCGACATTACAGTGACTTTGATTCTGACACTGTTGCGAATAGATAAATCAGATGCTCTGATAACCAATCTGCGTATCACATCAACATCCACTCTGAATCAAGAAGTCAAATTTTCCAGGGATCTGGAACCAGACGACCGTAAAGTGACCGCGCAGTATTTTGTGCATCTTCCGAGCGAATTTGACACAATCGTTCTTACGCCGACTTTGGCGCCGAGCTTGACTGGGCGGGAAATGTATATTGTACGCGTAGTGCACTGGTCTAATAACATACAGATGAACAAACAAATATTGCCAAGTGGACAGCAGAAGAAAGATGAGCCAATGTACAACGTACGGCTCAATCCTGGCGTCGTTAACACTATTGAGGTTACAGCCGTCACACAGGCGCAGAAGAACACTCTCAATGGAGTCAATGGCTTTGCGGCGGGTGTTGAGCGTTGGGAGATGGAAAGATTCCGGGTATTCATCTCGTCCCTACAGCAGTAGTAAAGGGGCGGAGTGTCGAGCTAGCATGATACATGTATGTTGTTGCATGTGACAGCTTCGAGAGCAAAGAGGGAGCTGAGCCGAGTCAATGTTAGTGGGGGTTTCTTGGATACCGCCAATTTGGTTATATACCATTTACCAGCTATGATGGGCATTGTTGATGCTCGTGGTTGAGGATAGGATCACTTCGATGGGTAGAGATGCTGATTTTCTTTTCTTCTACTTACTACACGGTGGTTCTCGGCGCCTTTTTGTGTGCGCTTTCGTCACTTGTGGCTTTTTGTTTGCGTTACTTTGCTTGCTTTCGAATTTCGTATTCACCCGCTATACTTCTATCGCATAGATGCTCAGGTGGATAGCCTTTTACTTTCCTTGTTGTCCCATTTATTAGCCCCACTTAATATGTTTGGTGCTACTTTGTTTATCGACCTTAAAGAACTGAGTAGCAAACATTAACAAACCCTCTAGGCTCCACGTGAGATTAGCACCCAAACTTAGCTGAACCCTGCCCGATATAGACTCTAGGAAACCGTGTGAACCGCCCTAACATTAACGGTGGGGCTGTGATTGATTGCTGTGCAGGTAGACAGCATACCCTTCTGCAGGTATAAAACGTTGCCCACCTCCCCTTCCCACCACAATGGCACACCCCAACATCATCCCCATCCCCACCACCACCCTACAACAACAACAATCATGGCAGCCCCAAATGAGATGACAACCCTAGACATCACCGGTCGCTTTATACTCAACAAAACTCTCAGCGACGACCTCGACCCAGTCCTTGCCCGCGTACCCTTACCCCACCCCCACCCCCTCCTACCAGCTAACGACAACAGCAAGGCATAGGCTGGCTTATGCGCTCCGCCATCGCCTTCGCTACTCTCACCCTGGATATCAAGCACTACAAAGCCACCGAGGACGATGACCGGTCTAAGAAGGACGTGGAGCGCATCGATATCAACCAGACGTTAACGGGCGGGATCAAAGGCACGACTGAGTTGCGGTCGCTCGATTGGGTCGAGCACAGTCATTACGATCATATCTTTGGGAATGTGATGGGGAAGAGCAGGAGGGTGAAGCTAGCTGAGATTGAGGATGAGTATTTGAAGACGGGATGGCCGGAGGAGTTGGTTGAGGAGGGGCTCATTGAGAGCTTTGTTATGAGCGAGGAGAATGCGTGGGTTGCTACTCAGGTATGTCCTGGCGGAGGCTAGTGGGAGGAGGGAGCTAATGTGCGGTAGATCTGGGGATTTGAGTATATCGAAGTCGGAGGGGAGAAGCAGAAGCGGTATGTGAGGCATCTCAAGTTCGAGAAGGAGGCGGAGAGACTCAACAAGATGATGATCTATGATTATACTGGGCCTACTCCTGCTGTCGAATAGAGTGTTGGGTGGTTTCTGGGGATATGCAGCGTGGAGCTATGGAGCTCGGAGAACAAATGGGGTAAACTATGATGTAGCCAGAGATACTGCCAGTCTCATGCCCAGATTTCTAGTTTCGCAAGCTCGGTCGGCCGAACGATTAGTTTCGCAGTCTGGGCACGAGATAGATCGATTAATTCAAAGTGTCTAATGCACTATCAAACAAATAAGTGTAAAGCGATAACTCCTCGCGATGAGAAAAACACGACCAAACAACTCCACATTGTAACCGTATCATGAACATCCGCAACTAAAGATGAGAAAGAATCCCATCCCAACCTGAACGTACAAGGTAACAGTGCCACAGATTCCTACGGCGTCTATCCCTCGTCCATCTCTTCCATTACCGATCATAATTTACCACCCCATCAATAATCCACAACTGCCCATTCGCAACCTCATCCTTAACCTGCAGCACATCGATTCCCTCAGGCATAATCTTCTTCCTTCCATCCTTCTCCTCCCACCAAACCTCCACCCCCTCCACAGTCTTAACTTTAACTCCTTCCTCCCACGGCGAAGCTCCAACACAATGTGCCTCCACAAACCGCCTTAAATTCCTTGTTGCGCGATCCTCGCCCTGAAGACCCTTATAGATCTCGGAGAAAATGTTTCCACCCGCGCCTTCATCGTTCGGATCTTCCCATGGCTTCCGTGGCAAGCGAGATACCGCAGTATTGGATGGCGCGAGAACGGTAGTGTTTTTGCTGCGGTTTGAGAGGAGCTCGGAAATGGACTCTATGGAACGCGTGAAGCCGGAGAAAATCGAGATTTGTTTGTCGAGGGGGATGATGTCACCGAGGAGCGGTGTGCCGGACGGTTTGTTATCGAATGAGGAGGCCATGATCAAGATGTCGGAAGGGGGATGGGGGGAGATCTTTAGTGGGTTTTGGCGGGCGCAAACGAGGGTTGTAAAAGCGGTAAGTGTTAGTAGGAAGGTTGGTTTCATGGTGGTTGAGGCTTTTGTTCTCGAAAGTTGTTCTGCAGGTGTGGTAGTGGAAGCGTCAACTTCCTTGCTTTGGAAGCTTGCCCTGGTAGCTAGCTTGCTTTTTTGTTGCACGTGCAAATTCAATGGTTACTAAGGTGGATTAGGGTTGGGGGGGGTTGGATATTCACGATTGCAGAGACGTGGGATGCTACTTTAACATCGTACGAGAACAGTGCTCTATTGAAGACATTTATGGGTTGGGGGCATTATAAGGGCGGGATGTACCTACCTCAAGTGGGCATTTTAGACAGAAACTGATCTGTATGCAATGAGCCTGTCTGAGGTGAAGGTCGTTTGAATCGTTTACGCCCCCCCCCGGGCTGGTATGCAAGCTTACTTTGCGCCATCACAGATGAACCGTTATCGTATTAAAGACAGGATGAACTGGGTAGGGCGCTCTAAAATACCCAAGTAAATCGCTGGTTTTCTCTCCCTTTTACGGGAAATTCCAGAGAAACGCCGCATGACTCCGTCATAAACAGGCCATAATTAAATAATTCGAGAATGTCCAGGGTCTAAGTAAAGCGGATAGATATGTACTCTGCTCTACAGTACTTCACTGGTTAGGTCGGTTCCTCTAATAATGGTACCGAGGATCATTTTGCCGGAACGCTACTTCAACGGTTGTGCTCGACAGCCGTCATTAACATTACCAGGTCAGATAAAATAAAAAAAAGGGTTGCATTTTTCTCAATTTTGCCCATATCATGCACGGTTATGCTACTTATCCGGAAGGAATATCTACTTGTGTGAATACTTCTCCGGAAGTGCATTGAAACTAGCAGCGTTACTGTGCGGAGCGGTAGTTGACGAATGCACCCAGGCCTACGCCTGTAGGTTTCCCTGTGCTCTCTGATGATTGTCACAGCGTTAGTTCCAAGTACCCCAGTGTTGAAATATTGGTGCCCTGTACAAAACACCTATCAGGATGAACGTGCATGATGCCTGCCAGCGGCGGCACCTAGCCACTGAAGTGATTAGGATTCCTGCCTGCTATCCGCCCCACCTTTCTTTCCCTCTTCTTGCTGCTTTCCTCTTGCCATCTCATCTCATTACCTATCCCCCGAAGAGCATCGACCACCCGCTCCTCTTCTGGTGTCTGCCTTCATATTCCCGATTCCCGATTGAACCCAACAAAATTCTCGTCGTTTCTCGAGCAAAACGGTTCGCAGTATAATGGCAGATGCACCGAGCCGTCCGAGTGTGTTGATCATCGGTGGATTGGGTCCGTTGAACACCACCACCTCCTCCTGTTCCAGTTGTCGTTCCACAGCTCCTGGAATGCATCGCTGACATTGTTTCTCTTTTTTTTTCTTTTGTGAAGGCTTCATTGGCCGTTTCCTCACCCGATACCTGCACGAGAACAAGCTTGCGTCTGAAATTCGGATAGTCGACAAGCAATTGCCCCAGCTAGCCTGGCTCGCTCCAGAATTCGAGGAGGCATGTGCGGCTCAGTTCGTACAGGGTGATATGTCGCGGGATTGTAAGGGCTCTCTTTCCCTCCCCCCACTTTTCCACTTTCGTCGGTTCGATACACTGACAAGGGGCGGGGGTAAAGACACCGCCGAAAAGGTCTTTACGAGAGAGAACGGCAGCTCGTGGGATTATGTGTTCAATTGCGGCGGAGATAACCGGTTCTCGCAAGATGACGAGATATACAAGCAGCGTTCCCTACAGCTTTCTGTTACCGCCGCGAAGGAGGCGGCGAAAAGGGGTGTTAAGTGCTGGGTGGAGTTGTCGTCGGGTGCAGTCTATAAGGCGGAACGGGAGCCTCGCAAGGAGACCGACAAGTTGAAGCCGTGGGTGCGTTTGGCGAAATACAAGCTGGAAGCGGAGAAGGAGTTGGAGAAGATCGAAGGGTATGTAACAACCCAACCGATGTGGAGCTACATATTTCAAAAAACCAACACGCCACCGCTGCGAGAGAGGGGCGCAAGAAGAAGAAATGCTAATATGATGGCTCTTGTGATAGACTGAACCTTGTGATACTAAGACTGGCAAACGTTTATGGACCATACTGCTCTAAAGTCATCGGGACTATGCTTTGTATGGCCAGAGTCTATGCATACTTGGGCGAGGAGATGAAGTGGCTGTGGACAAAAGACCTCCGAACACATACCGTCCATGTGTTGGATGTTGCTAGGGCGTTGTGGCATGCTGCAGAGTGGTGCGCCAATGGAGAGAAGAACTGGGACGAAGAAAATTTGGGGAAGACACCGGTATTCAATATTGTTGACCACGGGGACACCAGTAAGTTCCTCAATGCCACTATTGGGGGGAAGTACTGACAGTAAAAAAAGACCAAGGTTCAATGCAAGCCCACATCGCCAAGATCTTCAATATAAAAACCGGCTTTCACGGCACAATAGTCTCACAGTTTGCCAAAATGAACTTAAACTCAGCCGTAGACGAGGAAAACGACGAGCTCCTGCATCCCTGGGGGCAGTTGCTGACCGAGGCCAAAATTACACGCCCGGGCCCTATAAATCCCTATCTCGAACACGAGTTGGTGCGAGACTCGGACTTGAGCTTAGACGGTAGCAGATTCGAGGAGGTTACCAGCTTCAAGTATGAAGTTCCTGAGGTCACGGAAGAGGGACTGCGGGAAATGATTAAGAGCTACGAGCGCTTGAATTGGTGGCCCCCGATTGATCTCAACAGGAAACCTGAAGAAGAGGCCACAAGCTAAGGCCGCTGTTGTCGTCGTAGGACCAATATTCCGCTTCTGTATATATGATAGTTTGTGTTGAGATTGACTGTTTGGCGGTGAGCGGGAGATACCACTTTACGTATGGGTACAGCAAGGTGGGCGCTGGCGTTCGTTTTTATGGTAATATATACCATACGAGTAAATACCTTCTTTTTGTTTTATCTACAGCATCTACCCTCTGTCGTTTATATCTGCATCCTTATCTGAAGAAACTGGAAGCTGCTGAAGCCTCCAAAGCATCCACTTTCGTTAATAGTCATACATACTGCGTTGGAAGAACTTCACACCATTTGCGTACCGGTAGCTATAGCTCAAACTGGTTGTCTCGAAGCTCTGATCCTGACCAGCGAGTGGTATCCAATCGGTTCCTGTATAGAGCTCAGCTTCGGAACTCAGGTCTTCTATGTATTCAAGAATACAGGGGATCTAGTGTTACCTGTAGCCCAGGTGAACCCATAGTGATACAAAGTCTCGGACGACTCAAGGCCGAGCTGTAACTTTGGCCCCATCCTTTAAACAAACGATTCTCACTCCCCATCCGAATTTCAATTATCATAGCATTAATTGAATACACCGATATACCGCAGTTTTTTCCGTATATGGTCTCTTTTATTATCTTTCCCTGCCTGTGGGCTGTTCAAGCAAATCACCAAATGTTTGCGGCATGGCGCGCGTCTAAACATGAAGCGCGAAAACGGCACTTCGCTTGCATTGGCCCCCGATGGCCGAGTAGAGGAGCGCCTCCTCTTCTCTTCTCCCCACCCCACAATACCTTCTCTGTCTTCAACTTTTGGTACCGCAACATCAATTCCCCCGGACAACCGACCGAATCCACAGCTAGATTTAGGGGAGGGAATTGCGGGGGAGGATCTCTAGCATCAGGCCACTAACAACTCCGAACGCCGCCCCCACTACACGAGACGAGCTTCGCGCCACGACACGAACCCACACGACGACTTGCGACACCATGTCCGCAACACCTCCCAGCATCGATAAGGCGAGGCTGGTTCGAGAACGTATGTTCCTCTTCCCCACAGAAAGTGCCGCAGCGGCGGTGGTGCTGACGCCAAAACGTTAGATGCGGATAAGACATGTCGCATGGAAATGGAAAGCGTTCCTCCGGACGTTCCATACACAGTCGTCGACCTTGTAGGTAAAGGTAGTTTTGGCAGTGTCTTCAAAGGGTACTGATCTTCCCACTTTCTACTTCCACTTCCATTGCGTTCGCTAAACACCGAGAAACTGCAGGATCCACAACGAGACGAAACAGGTGGTCGCCGTGAAGTCGCTCGACCTCGACCAACAGGACGAGGAAATTCAAGACATCCAGAAGGAGATCGGCTTGTTGACGCAGCTGAAAGCCGGAGATGCGCCCAATATCACCGCGTACCACGGTAGCTATGTGCTCGGCCATAAACTGTGGATCATCATGGACTTCTGTAGCGGGGGGTCGATGAGAACTTTGGTTGGTGTTTGTGAGTGGGTTGGAGGTAAAAGGGACTGACGAAAGTGGTACAGATGAAAGCGGGTCCGATCGAGGAAAAGTACATCGCAGTTGTTATCCGAGAAACTTTGACTGCGCTTCAATACCTGCATTCGCAAGGGATCATACATCGCGACATCAAGGGTAGGGTTTCTTTCCCCTGGTGTGGTACGGGCTACATGCTGATCCGTCCCGGCGCAGCGGCAAACATCCTCGTAAACCAGGATGGCCGGGTGCAGCTTTGTGATTTTGGGGTCTCGGCACAGTTAGTAGGAAAGGCCAATAAGAGAAACACATTCGTCGGAACACCGCAATGGATGGCGCCAGAAGCCCTTCTTGGAGGACTCTACGATTTTAAAGTGGGTCTTTCCACCCCCATCTTAGAGATACTCCACTAGGTACTGACTACCGGCAAGATCGACATCTGGTCATTCGGTATTACAATCATTGAGCTGGCCAAACAAAACCCACCGTTGTACCAATACCATCCCGAACGAGTCATTGACATGATTCCTCGGATGCCGCCGCCTAGACTTGAGGGTGGTCACTGGTCCAATGGGCTTAGGGAGTTCGTTGCGCTATGTTTGAATGACATTCCAGACCAACGACCATCTGCTGAAGAATTGCAAAAATCCAAGTTTGTCAAGGCGGTTAAGAGCCCCTACACGATCATGCGGGATTTATGTGTACGATACGAACAATGGGAGAAGGCCGGAGGTGCTCGGATGTCCATGCTGTATGAGAGATCCGAAGACGGCGATACCATTTCGGCTGCAGGAAACGACCCGGCGTGGGATTTCGACACTGTCAAGTCCAGGGTGTCTGGTGTTCCGAAAGAATTCGAGATGCTGTCGGTGATACAGAGACAAACACTGAGGGGATATCGGCCACCCCCACCTCCACAAGGACCATCGCCGGGGATATCGCCAGGAATGCCACCACTTCAGCGAGGTCCTAGGCCGCGAAACGGAGCAGAGAAGCTTTATAGGCTTTTTCAAGACCCTAATAGCGACCCACAGCCTTGGAGTGAATCGTCGTCAGAGGCATCATTCAGAATGAACGGAAACCACGGTCGTGCAATGACACCAGACAACAATGGATCAAGCAGCAGTCTGGGAATGATATCAATCCCGTCGTTTGATGACAATGGCATGCTAGTTACCGAGTCAAGCAGCAGATCGTCACCCAGCCCGAGCCCCATTGGAATGATCTCAATGCCGACGGAAGAGGAAATGATGGCAATGGCGGTGCAAAAGGTGGCTGCGGCGGCTGCTGCTGCGTCGGGTCCACTGCCGACTCCGACCTCAATGCCGCTTATGTCTGTCCCACCAATGTCAGATAAGCCAACCATCACCCGAACACGTCCACAGAAGGCAGATTCAGCTGGAACGCCCACTCTTCAGCCATCCGAGATTGATGTGACTGTCAATCGTGTTCCTTCTCCACGCCGACCACCGGTTCCAGCGTCTGCCCCCTCCTCACCTCCACGATTCGCGAGCCAGCAGCCAGGAACTCTGACCCCTGCTGGCAATCTGAATGGTCACAAGTCTCACCACCTCTCTTCTAAATCAGTTCCTACCTTTGCGGGACTTCGAGAGGAACAGGTACCCCCAATACCTGCACCACCTAAAGTACGATCTGCCGAGTCTACTCCTGGCCCACACCTGAAGTCAAGGTCACAAGATATCACCCAGAGAGGACAACGTCCACCAGGAAGGTTACATGCGAGGCCTAGTCACCTCAACCTTGGTCCTTCCAGTAGTGCGAACTTTATTGAGAGCACTAAGCTTCCCCCGAGTCCTGGAAGGATGGTTACTCCGGGAGAACGTACTGGAAGAAACGGGTATGGATTTCCCTCAGTCCTCCCGAGTCCTGGAAGGATGGTTACTCCGGGAGAACGTACGGGGAAACATGGGTATGGGTTTCCCGCCATGGGCACACCTGTGATGTTTCAACGCCCAGCACAAATACCCGCTGAGGTAGGAAGTTTGGAGTTCCCGCCTATGGCACCTCTCGATACTACGGTACTCTCCCAGCCTCCTGGAAACGGCGAAATGATGCGAGAATTGGATAGGCTTCTTACCGGATTGACTGATGGCTATGAAGTGGTGGAGGTCGCCCTTAAGTGTCTTAAAAGGGAAAGACGTCGGAAAGTCCCCACCGATGTTGAGGAATAATTGCGTGCAGCATATTTTCAATTCATGTAGCATTTGTACGGGTGTTGTTGCGGAATTTTTGTCTGCTTTGGGTGCATCGAATTTTTTACTACGGGTTTTTTGTGGGCCTTAATAGATACTTTCTGTAGTTATCTGTGTGGGGGGGTCTGATTTCTGTTCGGCATTTTTGTGGCGGCCCCTTTGGTAGAGGTTCGGCATTTGGTTTCGAGCATTGTGATTCATGGTGTTGTTTGTGTTTCTGTTTATGGTTGTTTTCGTTTGATAGCAATGGGTATCAGCATCATGGGCACTGCACTTCTTTTTTTCTTTTTTTGTTGCGCTTTATTCGTTTATGATGTGATGGTATTTATGAGTGTGAATATGATAGACTGACTGTAATGTCTATGTTCATGGAGAATCACTCAGATTGTTGAAAGTTCTTAGCATCGTTAAGTCTGGCTCCGTTTCTGAGGCCGGGTTCCGTAGAGAAGCAATCCCGGCTCTTTGAAATATGTTAGGTATTCTCTACGGATCCTTACGCTCCTGCCCCCAACAGCATCGTGAGGATGACGTGAGCTCTGGTGTTAGGGGATATCATTGGGGTGGGGACGCTCGCCTATCGAAACGCTGAGTAGTAACCAGCAAATCTTGGTAGCGTTTAAGGGGCAGCGGCAGCCTTGAGTAGATTGGACTCGGGTATTGGGGGGGTTCCAGTTCGATGATATCCCCAAGCAATAACACACCCCGATCAACACTCCTGATCCAGCCCTTCCACTTCAGCCCCTCCACTACCATGTCTTCTTATCTGCAGATACCACTGCCAACTCCCTTTCTAGCACACGGGACATCTCTGGGAGAAACATGGCTTTCCACCGGTACATGCTCACTGGTGGAGGCTTCGTGTGTTTAACGTTATTCGTGGTAGAAAGGGCTGCTATTGGGTATGAAAGCGGGTTTGATATACTTTTCCCGAAGCATTCTGGACTGAAACAGAAGTAGAAGGGAAGGAAAGGGGAGGTGGAAATTCCTTCGTCAGGTTCGAATACGGGAACATTGGGAACCGGAAGGAAATATAGAGTTGGTCCGTCTCTCCTGAGTTACCAGGGGTTTATCGACAACTTTTGGTCTTGGATAGCTGAACGCTTAGGGAGGTTGCTTTACGTATCTGACGCAAGGCTGGATGTGGTTTATAATTGAAGACCTTTTGGAGTGTCGTAGAGTTTTGAATTAACTGAATCGTTGTACTACGAGAAGAGAATAGCAAGTACTGTAACAAAGCAAGTTGCTGCGTATGAACTGGTCGTATCACTTCGAGCTGAGAGAACGAAAACACTCGGAGCTCACTTAACATTTGAAGCCGCAGTACCTACTTAAATGTAGGCGGCCCGGCGGATCCACAGCCGCTGCCGCCATAGTTAACCCAAATGCCATATATATCCCGCACCCCCGATCTCCCCCGTATGTTGCTGCAGGGACAGCTACAAACCGCAAATATTACGCCGATTGACCGATCCGATTAACTTTCAATATCGAACGATTACCGCCTCCGTCAACCAAATCACTGGGGGGGGGGGGGGTGGGGGTTAATACAGACGAACGACCCACCGCGGAGCGTAAACCAGTTATATAAAGGAGCGATATTTTGGATAAATACACCTCAAGAGACTTCGAGGTGTTTTTGAAAACGTAACCCAACTTTCACCCCGTGCTCGGAGACCATGAGGCCTGAGGGTTGAAATCGGGTGAGGAAGTGCTGCCTAGGTATGGGCTAGAGAGTGCAGACGTTGACGTGCGGGTTCATATATCACTCCTTTATGTGATCCAGGCTTCATCAACCTACGTTCTTTGCTTTTGGAAGATTATCAGTATATTCACTACAGTAGAAAAAGGAAAGAGTTGGTTGTAGTGACCAGGGCCTACTTCCTCACTTTCCAATACATTAATATGCTGGTAGATCAGAGAGACGCTTTCACATTTCATAATAGCACTCCATTGATCGGTTTTTGTGTAGCCCTTCAGCGCCGTGATCAGCTGATGTCGTAGGGGAAAGGGCTGATTGTTTGTGAACATGACTGGGTATACGTATTCTTCGGCCTCTAGAATGATAGTGAGTAGGTACGTCGTTTGGAACCTGGTAGACAGAGCCATAAATATAAATATATTTTATTTTTCATCTGTTATGAGGTTACGAATACAAAAATAAACGGTCACGAATTTAAGGCTAGTTTGGATGTCGCTTTAGAGCCAAATCCGTCATGATGGATAAGCAAAGGCTACTCTTCAATATCTCGAATTTGAATGGTATCCTCAAGGCGCCTAATCTATTTCCAGATGAGTCGTGGGGTCCGATTGCCCGTATCTTTCGTTTCAAGCAAGTCGTGGGACGACAAATGAACGAGTTCAGTCTACCGCCACAAACGAGATCTCGAACCCCCACACACACAGGTGGCCCCCAGAGACGCGAGAAATCTATTTGCGTTTCCACTCGAGTCTCTGTATACACTAAAGATACACACATCCAACCCTTCACATTCATCCACATTATACAAAACTTCTTTTTTCTATTCTGCAGACGCAGCAGCACCAGTGATAATCTCGACCAACTCTCCAGTAATGACAGCCTGTCGAGTACGGTTGTAAAGAATCTGGAACTTGCCGATCATCTCACCAGCGTTCTTAGAGGCGTTGTCCATGGCATTGCGACGGGCGGCAATTTCACAGGCATAACCCTCGGCCAGAGCCTGTAATAGTCGGTCAACACGCCATTCTCAATTACAACTTCAGATAGGCGATTTTACCCAGAAGATGGAGTTTGCAAGGGAAAACTCGCGGAGGTTGGGAAGCTGCTCATCGCTGGTCTCGAAGGCGGTGATGTTGGCTGGTGTCCGTTAGCATTGAGGTGGCCAAGGTGGGCTTATATGATAGCGATGGAAATGATATATCTCAGAAGGAAGGCAACGGAAATTTTCCACATGGTTTTGCGCTCTCGGTATATAAATAGTTTACATCCGAACTCTCTTCATCACCGATATAAGGTGGGAATAAGACAGTCAGATACGTACCAGCAGCCTTGACGGACTCCTCAGAGAAGGCGTTTATGGTGGTAGCCTCGTAGGAGACGGGGGTCAGGAAAGAGTTGTAGATAATCTCGACATTCTCATACTCTCCTGGCAGCTGTAGGATCTGGTCGGCGATGGCCTGAGCAGTCGCAAATGTGGGCACATCCTTTCCAATACCCGCGAAGCTCAACACCATATTGTTTGCATGAGTTCTGCCCAACTGCGATTTGCACTTCTCACCCATGACGACAATGTCGGCGTTAGAGTTCGCCGCCAGCTTCACACGCACAGCCTTGGAAAGACTGGAGTGGACACCACCACACAGACCCTTGTCGGAAGATGAGACGATGTAAAGGGTCTTTCCACCCTCAACTGGCTGAGCCTCAGCCTCCTCAAAGACCTTGTTGGACGTCTTTCCGTAGACCCGGGACTGGACCATGGAACGCTGGGCCTGGTTCATCCTGGTGGAAGCGACAATCTTCATGGTCTTGGTGATCTTTTCGATGTTCTTGATAGACTTGAGACGGCCCTCAATTTCTCGGAGGGTGGCATAGTTGTTGGAGAGGACCGGCCTAGACACAGTGACGATGGATGAGTTGGTTTGGGTTGTCTTCGGCAAACACACCACCGACCGGGTGGGGGAGGGTAGGTGTGTTCGATATCGAGTGAGAGCAATTACCTGCAAGAGGCAACGGCCCTTTGAAGAGCGGGTCTTGCTGCCCGGGAAAGCATAGTTGACGAGAGAAATTGAGGGTGGAGGGGAGAGGTTGAGTTGACTTTGGGCGGATAGAATCGCGATGAGGAGCCGGACGGGGTGATTGAATCTTGCAATGCAACGCAAACCGGCGGTGATGGCGAGGCGTGATTGGCCGTGGCACCCGAAATGCCTTAGTAACGGGGAGACTCAGAACTAACGGTTCCACGCCCAACGAGCCGCAGCGACTGAAAAGTAAGACACTCTCGCTCACTCACTTCGCTCACGCTCTCGCCTCAGGTCTCCCTTCTTTCCTCTTCTTTCCTTCCCCAACCTCAACATCAGCGTCTGAGCCTTCGCTTTTAATTTCTCCATTTTTCCTTGCTCTCGTGCTCGTACCCCTACCCTCTTAAATAAACACTTTCCACCACCTCACCCTCCTACACCAAGTCGAATCTCAATCATTATTTCCACTAGTGGCGTCCATTGTTCCCGCGTCATCGGGTACACTGTGTCGCTTTTCGACACAACTCGCGTTGCCTTCTTGCGCCGCCGCCCTCTGACAGCACCCTATCCCTACCAACACCTTCGCTGCACCCCTCGATTTCACCACGTTCTGCGCGAATCTCACTCCTCCTCCTGCGCTAGAACAACACCCACCAGAGTACTATCATCAATCCTCACAACTATGTCTTCCTCAGATGACGACGTGCCTTTGGCAAGAAGAAAGGCTACCAACGGTATGTGTGATACCTCAGCTGCACTTAACCCGGACTTTCGATTCTTCTTTGTTGGGATCCCTATCACTGCCCCTTCAGCCTTACACTTCATGGCTTGGCCGCTACTTTTTAGTGCACTATGAAGAACTATTTGTCGCTGACGCCTCGGTGAACTCATAGGTTCGTCACCTGCATCTAACCGCAAGAGTCCGGTCCTTCCCTCAAAAATATCAAAGGCACTGGATAGGAAAGTCGACAAGGAATACGATGAAATGGACGTCGACCACTTAGGAGAGAACGTACCACAGGGCATCTCCATCAGCAATGGCCCCGTAATGGAAATTGAAGTCGATGAAGCCAACGGATCACGAAAAACGGCGAAACGAAAAGGTCGAAAACCGACGGTCAAGGAAGAAAGTGGTAGCGATAGCGATGCGCCATTGGTTAGTACTATTGGCTTTATACCCATCCACCAGCTGATAGAGGATTCTAGAACAAGCGTCGGCGGACCAACGGTGCTGCAAAGGCTGAACCAGCGGAAGATTCAGATGATGATGTACCTCTTGCGTCGAAACCTAGGTTTCCAACAACCAAAAGGAAGTCGACATCCCCAACTATCACCAGAATGCCGCCTACGATTACAGGAAGACATGACGATTCTGATTCTGATATTCCCCTGGCTGCCGCCAAGTTATCCAAAGAGAAGGCAGCAATTGTTAAGGAGCAAGAAAAGACTGCGAAAAAGCTTCAGGCCGAGGATAAAAAGAATATTGCGGCTAAGAAGCGGAAACCTGCAGTGAAAAAGGAGGAAGAAAGCGACGATAGTGATGTCCCATTAAAAGGCAAGAAGCGAGCTACTCCAGTTAATACCAAGGCCAATGGTGTCAAGAAGGAAGAATTGTCAGATGATGATGATATGCCTCTTGCTAAGAAGCCACGAGCTCCCAAACCAGCTGCGGTCAAGAAGGAAGCAGCTGTTAAGAAGGAAGCAAAGGGCAAAGGAAGAGCCAAGAAATCAGAAACTCCAGCAACTCCAGCAGAAGGGGAGGAGGAAGAGGAAGACGAAGACGAATACAAGTGGTGGGAGAATCCCGATACAGCTGGGACCGTAAAGTGGACCACTTTGGAACACAATGGCGTGTTGTTCCCACCACCTTATGAACCTCTTCCGAAGAATGTCAAGATGAAGTACAATGGTGTTGAGATCACTCTACCCACTGCGGCAGAGGAAGTTGCTGGCTTCTTTGGTGCAATGCTTGAAACGCAACATACACAAAACCCTAAATTTGTTGAGAATTTCTTCAAAGACTTTCAAGAGATTCTCAAAGATGCTGGAGGCGCCAAAGATTCTCAGGGAAAGGTGAGCGGTGATACAATTCTTCTGACCCTCTAAAGATTCTAATGTTCTCAGAAAATACAAGTTAAACAATTTGAGAAGTGCGACTTCACGCCCATGTTCAACTATTTTGAGGCGAAAAAGGCAGAGAAGAAAGCGATGAGTGCCGCCGACAAGAAAACTCTGAAAGTCGAGAAGGATGAGGCTGAGAAGAAGTACACTATTTGTCTTCTTGATGGCCGCAAAGAGAAGGTTGGCAATTTTCGGGTTGAACCTCCAGGGCTCTTCCGAGGACGTGGCGACCACCCCAAGACCGGGAAAGTCAAACTCAGAGTCCAACCTGAGCAAGTCACCCTCAATATTGGTAAGGATGCGGCCGTTCCTCCGCCCCCACAGGGCCACAAGTGGGGTGGTATCAGTCATGATGACAAAGTTACCTGGTTGGCTACCTGGAAGGAAAATATCAACGGCAATATCAAGTATGTCATGCTTGCCGCAGATAGTAGCTTGAAAGGCCAGAGTGACTATAAGAAGTTTGAAAAGGCACGAGAACTGAAGGTATGCATAGGTTTCTCTGCCGTTGGTTGGATTCGCTTCTGACACTTGGTAGAAACACATTGCTCGTATCCGTGCCGACTACACCAAGGACCTCAAATCAGGGGTGATGGCAGACCGACAGCGTGCAACTGCAATTTATCTCATCGACCAACTTGCTCTCAGAGCTGGTAATGAGAAAGGTGAAGACGAAGCAGACACTGTTGGTTGTTGTTCACTTCGCTTTGAGCATGTCACTCTTGAACCTCCCAATAAGGTCATCTTTGACTTCTTGGGAAAGGACTCGATCCGTTACCATGATACGGTCGAAGTTTCGCCTCAGGTTTTCAAGAATATCAGGATCTTCAAAAAGCCACCAAAAACAACAGGTGACATGATCTTTGACCGACTTAATGTAAGTTTTATATCCCTGTCATGTTTCGAACGTGCGTATTTAACGTCTCTCTAGACCAGTGACCTCAACAAGCATCTCCAAGGCTACATGAAGGGGCTCTCTGCAAAGGTTTTCCGTACATACAACGCCTCGTTTACTATGGAAAGGGAGATGCTGAAGATTCCGAACGATGGGTATGTTCACGACAAGTACTTGGCTTACAATGAGGCCAACAGGATGGTTGCGATCTTGTGTAACCATCAACGGACCGTGAGTACGACACACGAGGCCTCAATTGCCAAGGCCTTTGACAAGGTATTTCGATATATCCTGATAACCCTTGCCCAATTCATTCTAATGACGGGAACAGATCAAAGGCCTTCGATATCAGAAGCTTAGACTAAAGAAACAGATCCTCTTCTTGGATTCTAAAAGAAAGAAGAAAGACCCTGAGTTCTTCAAGCCGGATCCGGAAATTGATGACGAAGAATGGATTAAGGAGCATCAAAAGGTCCTTATCGAACAGGAGCGGGAAAAAATCACCAAGAAATTCGAGAAAGACAATGAGAAACTTGTTTCCGAAGGCGAGAAGGAGTTAAAGGCAAATATCCTCGAGGAACGACTCGAGGTCCTCAAAGAGATGGAGGAGGACTTCAAGAAAGAGAACAAGAGTGGCACTGTCGAACCCAAGTCTCGAGGTGCTACAGTTGAAAAGATAGAGGCCAGTATCGAGAAGATGGAAGAACGCATTAGAAAGATGGAGGCCGATACTAAGGTTAAGGATGACAACAAGACTGTTGCCCTGGGAACATCCAAAATCGTAAGTTTGACTGGTCTATGTTCTTGCCAGAGCAATGACGCTGACAATATTGGCTTAGAATTACATTGACCCAAGATTGACGGTTATGTTCTGCAAGAAGTACGACGTCCCCATTGAGAAACTTTTCACCAAGACTCTGCGTGATAAGTTCAAGTGGGCACTAGAGTCGGCCGATGAAAATTGGGAGTTCTAAATGTCCTAACGAATCTTGTTGATGTCGACTCCCAACTTTTCTCCCGACAGATGTTGCTCCTCTCTAGGATAACTCGACTCTACATTTGCGCGGGTTGAAGGCTAGTTTTGCGGGTTTTTTCTGTTTTGTTCCTTTTTGCTATTAAGTACTACACGTGGGTATAAAGTTTGCTGTCATGATGGGAAGTCGCATTTTAGTACTGATCCCGTTCAATATGTATCTTAGTTTTTTTACTGCTACTTTTTGCTGGGGAGTTTTTTGTCTTTGAGGAGGAGAAGGGTGGGAAGAAGGGTGGATAAAAGGGTTGTACAAAATAAGGTTCAATTTTGATTCTTGATGTCGTATTTGTTATAAAGCTTTTTTATTTATTTATGTCTTATTATGGCTCTTTCTTTGTGCGATTGAGATGGAGCTGATGGGAAGTGATGAGGTCAGAGTCATGCGGTTGATGGACACTGTACATATAGTATGATGTGATGGAGAGAAAGTTGAATGTTTATGGGTTTGTTGTGTTGTGGATCACTCGCTCTCAAGAAGTTAAGATTCCATAAGTTATGGATGGAAGATGGTATTTTGGAATGTTGATTGAATGAGAGCATGGCTGTGGATTGTCTGAGAAGAAAGGAATGTGTTAATGCTTACTATGCTATTGCAACTGCCTGGGATTCTATTCATTCTTTTCTTTCCCTCCCTGTTCCAACCACTAGGTCGGTGTATTCATTGCCTTCGAGGTAGGCATATGCATGTATCGCGCTCTGAACTGATCACCCTGGGCGCAGTGAGATGTCAAGATCCAATTTGTTTGACAAACTGCACTTGGGAGACGCTCGTATCTCTTGAAGAGTCGGTTCCTGTCGTCGAGTACGGGGATTTTCGTCGCCACCCGAGTTTTGGTGTGAGTGATTGCTTATGTCGGGGGTGAAATATCCCTGAATTTGGACTCTGGGGCGAACGAGTTGTTCGTACGGCCTATGCTCAGACGAATTGCTGCGCTCCTTGAATCCATCGAGTGGGGGAACCCAGGACTCGAGCATCCAGCACTATGAAGGACTCTCTTTTGGATGCGAGTCACTTACTAGAAGTTAGTTTAACAGTCGAGGCAGAGATTGGATCTTTAACTCCTACGTTGGCGTACTAATAACATGGATTGGGAAGTAGTTCGGATGAATCTTGATATAGTGAGCGGGGTTTTTTGTTTGTAATCATATTATTTGGCCGCTTGCGGCCATGACATACATCTTTCTAATTATCCCCGCCACTTCTCATAGCCAACAAATGAAATGAGCAAAGTCGTGACCTCCTACCCCTACCCTTTCATCCCTTGTGAGCCGGGTGGTGCTGACCGGCGTATTTTCTCAAACGGAAGTTCAGATTCGACTGGGCAGAAAGTTTCATCCCATCGACGGCTCAAGACAAGATGTTGATTTTTTTAGTAGCCCTTAAGTCACTCCCAACCGTACAAGAGCTACTGGGGTGTATACTATGAGGAGCCAAAAAATCCTTCGACGTACCCACAATATAGGGCGACTGGGCCAGGAAGACGTATTCGGTCATGAAACCCAAACAGGAAAAACCGAACTACAGCTTCAGGGCAGTGTATACACGGCGTACCTATGCTATGGAGCAATTAGTCATGACCTTATACCATGCTGTATTACTGCGTCAATATATCGTGGAAACTATAATGAACGATGAGACACTCAACGTAGCCTGGAAATTTGGGCACAATGCGTCCGTAAATCCCGACCGAGCTGTCCACGCGTGGCGCTGTTGTCATCATTTGTGTAATTTTTCGCATCCTCTCGGCGGTCTTCGGTAAGAACTTTGATGCAGGGTCGCCCGTCCTACCAACCTGAGTTTGTTACCAACGACAGCCGGCTAATTCATGGGTTCTACTATGGTCTCATCTAACCGGAGAGAACTTGTCCCAAATCGAACTTTTTGGGGGAAACATTGAAGATAGGTGGATACCAAGAGGCTGCACTACTTCTATAGTACACAAATAGGTACTTGGATACTTTATCACCACCCTAGTGACATTTGGCTACTCTGATGGTATGGGAAACTCACTCTAAGCTTATGAGCCCATTCATACTACGTCACTCGGGTTGAAAATCGACTGCTATGGGTACACTTTGGACAGTCTCTTTGCAATATCCCTTACTTCTCTCTCATTTATCCTATCTTCTCCATGCCACACTCTCCGTACGGACGATGTCCAATATCATTCATCGCATCAAAGGCTTGCATATAGTTACGCTTTCTAACCAACATATTGAACACCAACCCTGAGGACCATTTACAATCCGTCTTATAACGTGCTGACGTTCCCACACAGTGCCGATGTTCCTAGCCCTCTTAGCCGTGTGAATCGTATCCCGACGTATGTCCACATCGGCAATCATGACATCAAAGCCTTCTATTCCAAAGAAACATTTCCTCGCGGCAATTCTCGACTTCGAAGTTGCAGCAAACCTAGATAGGTATATACTCCAGACCAAGTATCCCATGCACTCGCTGTCCTACAGTAGTTCCACCCCCTCCAAAGCAGCAATCATACGAATTAGCCCTTATGAATCTAACAGCGAATCTTCACCGAATGTGTAACTACGACCACACACTGTGGTCATATGGCCTCGACCTTATCCCAGGCACAAACGACAGCTATTGCATAGAAAGTGAGCGAATCGTGTCATCTCGTGCTCAAGTTCTGGTGGGAGATAGTAGGGTATACGTATAAACAAGAATTTTCACTAGAAAACTGGTAGAGGTTTATATCTATGCTCCTCCTCCAAATGTAAACCCTGATGTACTAGTACAGTAGAGAATAGAGGTGCATGTATTCCAGACCGGCTCACCACTGGTGCAAGAAAATAAATGGATTCACACCAACTGCGAAGCGTAAATGTTATAAGTTTTTATAAGTGTGTAAAGGGTCTCAAACTTCCGTCCGAGTACGTTGTCCGCATTGTTAGCGTGGTTGTGCTAATGTTTGTGAGCTGGATTATATATAAGTGCCGTGGGTTAAGGATGCTAAGGATGTCACAGAGGAGGCGTTGGGATGTAGAGTGTAGATGTTATCTGAGAGCTTTATATATCATACCGGTTACTTATCTAGGTAAGTATGCAATGTCCCTTGTACATACTGGCTGGAATTATGTACTTCACAATTGTAAAACAGCTGGCTCGCATGATGTCTCGATGTGTTTTACTACAAAGTAAGAACCCCTTATAGTGGCTGTCTTGGGTACTAGTTCTATTCCTACGAATTAATGGACGAAATATACCAATCTCTATCACTTTAGTATCGCCGAGCCAACCTACGTACAAGAAAGGATGACAAGGTATCTTTGACATTTTAGATTCAGATGAAGAACTTAGAATATTGCTCTTGCTCCGTCGTTTCCCGGTGTATATGGGAAGAGGGAAGAATTGCAAACACAGTCCAAGATACAAAGTTACACCTGGTCTCCTTTGCTTACAACGAGGAGATCCAGATACCGCGTACCCAAGCTATTTTCCAAACCAAATACAGAATTCCAGCCCTATGATGACCTAAACGCCTCCGCACAACCGAACCGTTATAGTATCAATCACCCGCACAACCCCGCTATTCCGGTCTCCTCCTCACAAACTCCTCCAAATCCCCCCTCGTCGCAACACCCAGCACAAACCGTCTCGCAACATCCGTAACAACCGCAAACTCCTCGCATACAAAAAACTCCTGCAGCTCTTCGAGTGGGGTCCCAGGCGTGATGAGCTTATACCCTTTGACCCGCCGTCTATCGAAGCGGTTCATGACCGTGCTCACGGGCTCGTCGGGATTTGCCCGCTTTAGCGAATGCGAGGAAACGTATCCTAGCAGCGCGCGCGTCGACGGGTTTACTACTGTTAACTGGCTGTAGTCCCGGTCGTACGACATTGCTTGCGCGGTGCCGATTGGCGTTGTAGGGTGGATTGAGAGCGCCGGTGGGAGGTCGAGGTCTTCAACAGTTGCCTGGAGGGGTTAGCTATGGTGTGTAGAGTGTAGAGGGGAGGGAGGGAATTACGCCGCGGAATTTGGCGTGTGAAAGCGGTGAGGTCATCGTTGGGACAGTAACGGGGGCGGCGACAGACATGGAGGTTTGTAGAATCTGGTTTGAAGTCGTCGAGTGAGGTTGGGGTAGGTAGTGGGGTTGTGTTGCACAGACCATCTATGCAGGCGCGCCCTGCCAAGCTCGACACCTCGACACCTCAACATCGTTCTTCACTACCGCCCACGATTCTCCACACAAATATAATACCGCCACGATGTTGTTCGGTCTCATGCCCCTGATCAAAAGCATGTCTTCTCGCCTACTCTTCCCCGTGCTTCCCGCTAACAGCCATAGTGATCGTCCTCATTGTCAACGCCATCGCAATCCTCTCCGAAGACCGTTTCCTCGCCCGAAGTACGTCACCTCTCCTCCCGCACCTGCAACAATGCTGACAAGGGATGGGTTAATAGTCGGATGGGCAGCACAGCAACCTGAACCTGCGTTTGGATCCGGGCAGGATGTGAGCATCAAGGGAAAGATCGTCAACCTCATCAGTGCGACACGGTTATTGGCGAGGAGTGAGTCTTGGTGGTGTGGAGGAGCTAGCTAGATGGATGGGAAGCTAACGACACTATAATTGCAGTACCACTGATTGTGATTAATACGGTAATTATCATTTACGAATTGCTGCTGGGATAATGAAAGGAGGAGAGCTTTAATGATGTTCTGGCTCGGCTGTTTGATTGTTTGCACGGTACATGGTTGGATTCGAGGTCTATATAAGAGTGTTTTTAGAGTGTTTTTTATACCAAATTCTCATAGTTTTCATGTTCTAGAGAAGCTGTGAGTGCTAGCAATCGAGAGATTCTAGCCAGATGTCCAATTCCATGCACTACATACCCTCTGTAGCGAATGAATGCGATCTGATTGGGAGGCTTGAAGCTGTGAGAATTGAGCTCATGGAGTTATCTCTTATTCGATCGTGTTCCCAATTGAAGTGTGTTAAGAACAAGCAATCGCCAAGCCAGAAGCAGGAACCTTGCCCGTACACAAGCTCTATCAACTCTCCCATATAACAAATACTACTCCTATCAATCTACCCCCTCTAGACGGCGCCCTCCATCAGAAATGACTTCTAAATACGCCGCCCTACCTGATCTCGTACTCATTCCATTCATCCTTCCAGCGGAACATGGCTAACCCCACCAGGACCAATCCCAAGATATCTACGAGACCCCCGACCTTGTCTCCGATGTGACCACGCTCCCAGACGACGACGATGCCTCATCGTCAACTAGCCAAATCGATCACACGCACATGACCCTCTCAGCCGCTGCACAACGCTTTCGACACTCGGAGATCGATGCGACAAATGTCGACTTTAGTGATCGCATCTCGGGGAAGAGACAAAGCTATATTGTGTCGTCGCGGCGACGGCAGGGCGGGGATGGAAGTGATAATGATGAGGATTGGGAGGAGGAGAGTGTAGAGCGGCGGCTGGCACGGCTTCGGAGGGAGGTGGAAGAACTGAAAGGGCAGGTCGCTGAGAAGGGGGATGATGAAAGTGCCAGGAAGGGCGTTGACGAACTTGCGGAGGCACTGGAGGGGTTCACGACCGATGGGGCACAGGAAAGGCTGGCGAAGAAGATGGCGGCGAGTTTGGGCGTTGTTGGGAGGGTAAAAAGAGAGGTGCTTACGGAAAAGGAGGAGGTATGTCCCCCTATAAGGCGAGAAAGGGAAGTTGCTGATGGGAAAAGACACAGGAAGAGAATACAGCTACATACACGGTCACGTACGCTCCATCCTATAAGCAAACGCATACTCTGGGGAAAGTCGCGGATTTCGACCACCGCCTCATGGTGCTGGAAAAGGTCCTGGGGATGTCCGCGTCTTCGCTTAATGATCTTGACCAGCAGCTCCCGTCCAATGCAATGATCCCGCACCTTGAGGAGCTCTCACGGCAGATGGCAGTGCTCTCTGGCTCCACCACCTCCTCTCTCGACTCTGCATCGCGACGCGTAAAGCAGCTCGTTGCGGACACGGAGAAGCTGGCAGAGGCGAGGAAAGCTGCGAAGCTGGCGGCTGCGGATGGAGTTGATCCCATAGAGAACGACGAGACGGTGGCAAAAATAAATGCGCTTTATGGGGTCCTGCCCACGATTGAGAGCATGAAGCCACTGTTACCGGCAATATTGGATAGGTTGAGAAGTCTGAGGGCCATCCATCAGGATGCAGGATGGGCGAGTGAGATGTTAGGAAGGATCGAGACTAGACAGGAGGAGATGGCAGCTGAGATCCAGAAGTGGGAGGAAGCATTAGAGAATGTGGAGGGGGTTATGAAGGAGAGTCAGGGCACGATTGAGGGGAATATGGTCAAGGTAGAGGGATGGGTGAAGGAGATTGAGAAGAAGATGGAACAGTTGAAATAGCGAGTTTAGAGATATATTGACGAGCGTTGTTCTTTGAGCGAGCTGGTTTGGAGTTTATATGGTTTTGTTTTATACCTATCCAATAATTTACACACACCTAGTGCTCGGTGATTCATTAATTTGTCTGATTCGGTTGGCTGTGCTGAAGAGTTGGGGATCGAAAGGCTAAGGGTGCAACAAATGTGTCACATCATTAATATTGTGCTCTTGAATTTCGTCCAAAAGACAGCGGATTCTCGGATCGAGTTCAAGACTGATATATCAACTATCTCCATCACCCCGCTCTCCCCGGATCCCCAGACGTAACGCGAGTTTGTTAAAGTTAAGCGTTGACGTTATTTTGTACGTTCCCTGTTGTGTCCCCAGCCTCACGCCACCCGCCACACCCCAACCACATCTTTTAGCGCGTCAAGTTCATCATCATCCATCCTCCTGACGACAACGGGTCTCTCGGTTGAATCCTAACCTCCTCCATCCCATTCCCCTCCGCCATCGTCATCTCCCTTTTTTGGATTTGGCTTAATCCCCGGGTTTACCCAATTGACTCCTCCACTATATCGCGATCGTAACGCGCTTCGCTCATTTCTCGCAGCCCCAAAACAACAACCAATCACAATGCCAGTAAAGCGTAAGCGTTCAACGCTCGAAAAAGCGGAAGCCGCTGCTGCGCTCGTTAGCCCCGAGCCTGAATCCCCCGTCGATGCATCCTTCGACTCCTCACTGGACGATAACAATACCGGTGCTGGAGCGCTCACCAACGCGGCTGGTACCCTCGCGATCTCGGAGTGTCCGTACACGGTCGAGTTCCGCTCCAGTAGGGGGAACAGACAAAAGCGTTCGAAGACGACGAAGCGCAATAAGGTTACTACCACTGATGGAGGTCCCCCACCGCATCAGGACCTTGATAAGACCCCGCCAGAGGATAACACCACTGTTTTTGTTGTCCGCCCGGACAAGCAATGGCAACAGCTCAAAAAGTACCGGAACTTTGTCGGTTTGTTCCCCCTCGCCACTCCCCTTCCTCTTCTGTGCTAACCTAGCAAAAGTGGGAACGGAAACCTTCGCGCTCAATGAATACGTTTTCATCAACCACACCAACATCCCGCACGGCACGGACCTCTCACAGATCGATGACTCAAAGTTCTGGGTGGCACGCGTGCTCGAGATCCGTGCAGAAGACGAAGCTCACGTCTACCTCCGCGTTTACTGGATGTACTGGCCCGAGGAACTCCCGGGCGGCCGACAGTACTACCACGGCGCAAAAGAACTCGTGGCAAGTAATCACATGGAGATCGTCGACGCCATGACCGTTTCCGGCCGCGCAAACGTCAAGCACTGGCTCGAACTCGACGAGGATGAAGACCTCCCCGATCTCTTCTGGCGCCAGAAATTCGACTACCCTACCCAGTCCCTCATGGATATCAGACAGCACTGCCGCTGCCACCGATACTACAACCCAGACCAACTCATGGTCGGGTGCCCAAACTCCAAGTGTGGAACCTGGCTCCACGAACAATGCATCATCGATGACATCAAATGTAAAGTCTTGGAACGCGGCGGTGGACCCCCAGATCCTCCCCCCCAGACTGCAACAGAATCAGAAGACTCTGCGGAGAACACCATCTCCGTCGCTAAAGCACCTCCTAAAAGAAAAGGCGGTGCAAAGAGTGGAAAGAGCCTCTTCCAATCCGCAGTCGAAAGCTTCAAAACCTCTACCCCCGCCCCAGAAACTCCTGACAAGCAGTCCTCTAAAGCCACACCTTCCTCTGCAGCCGCAAATGGAAAGGCATCCGCGAAAAAGAAGACAAAAAAGGAAATCGAGAGCGAGCTGGATAAGATTAAGGTTACGTATATTGCTGGTAGCTCAAGGGTTCTCGTTAAAGACCTGCGTGGTGTCAAGACTACGGCCACGGTAACGCCGAAGGTTAATGGTACTAAGAAGAAGCGTGGGTCGTCGGCTGTTGCGCCTGTGGAGGAAAAGAGTGAGGAGGAACAGGGAGAGGCAGAGGCAAAGGAATGGGAGGAGGATGTGTGCTGTCTCGTTTGTAATTCGGTTATTGAGTAAGCGGGGGTTAAAAGCTTTTTCATTTCTATTGTGAGTTTTGGAGAGTGGAAGGGGCGCGAGATTCGCTGGTTTTTGTTTGCACACGTTCTACGTATACTGGCATTTGTCTCTTTGTGTTTTTGTTTTACTCTTGAGAAAGAGGTTGCTTTGGCTTCGCGTTTGGGGGTTTTATATGCGTCTCCCCTCGGTTCTGTGCTCTCCTTTTTTGTTATCTGTTTCTGCTCGAATATCTGCTAGCTGTTGAGGGAATGATAAGTCTTTTCTTTGTTGTTATTCGTGTGTGCATGTGTATTGAGGACAGTAATGTATGTAACTTCTGTTTTGTCTTTCGTATCCGTGAATTAAAGTATATCCTACATACAACAGCCTTTGGGAGTATTAACAAGGACGATTAAAAAAAGACTAAACAAACCGCCTTCACTTCTGCCTCTGCTTCTTTACAATCCATAACACATCCCGCATTTCAACCCCCACCCACCGTCCCCCCAGGAGCTTGCGAAGTCCAAACCCGTGCTCCCACCATCTTTCCCCCACTTCCGACCCAGGCCGGTATACTTTCACCCTACTAAATCCCCGAATCACATCTACAACTTCGAACAACCCGATCGTTCGCTCGAGACTCTCAGTCACCGCCCAATCCACGCCCTCCCAGAACTCTGGGGTAAGCAGGACCTCGGGATCTTCGGTCTTGTCCCACCGTATGCTTGGTGCCTGGTCCTGGAGGAACCGGGATGCGCCAGTCATGCACGTTTTTACGTCTAGATATACTGTTGCATTGCCCGGGACCAAGAGGGGGAGACGGGAGAGTGCGACGCCGCCGGGGTAGTTTTGGGATGATACTGCGAGCATAAAGATGGAGACCGGGAGAGCAAGGGGGAGGAGGAGCGGGACAAGGGTATAGATTGTGCGCTTCTCTCGCCGGTTCCAGAGGTAGGATATGCCCAGTGAGGAGAGGAGGGTTAGTTGTGGGATGACGTAGATTATGAACCGCCATTCTTTGTGTGGGAGGAGGGAGTAGGTACTAATGAAGAGGAGGTTGGGGAGGAGGAGTGTGCTAGCCCTGGGAACGGTGAAGAGTGCAAGGGGGAGGGTGAGCAGAGAGAGGGGATTGAGGAGGAGCTTGGGGAGGGCCGAGGTTAGGTAGTAGAGCCATGGTTCCTTGCCCCAGGCGGAGGCCTGGCCTTGGATCGCGTTAAAGTGGAAGGCGGAGAGTTCGGGCCATAGAAGTCCGAGGCGGGAGAGAATGGGGGTGCTGAAGATTGCGTTGGGGGTGGAGGAGAGCCAGAAGTAGGAGTCGATCGAGAGGGTTAAGAAGAGACCGATGGTACCGCCGATTATGCCGGAGACGAGGAGTTTGGGGAGTGTGAGCCGACGGGTTAGGAGTAGGTGTAATGCGTGGAATAGGAGCAGTAGTGCAACCTCAGAGCGGAAGATTATTGCGGTGATGGTGAGGAGGGAGATTCCTAGGGCTGAGCTGCCGCCGGGGAGGAAACTCGCGTTTGCGAGAAGGGTGAGGATTAGTGCGAATGTGTTTGGTAGTGTGCGGGAGGCGTAGTAGGGTAGGTGGAACTGTGTGAGCTGCAGGAGCGTGTAGATTCGTGCCGTAGTTGCGCCATAGGAACAACGGATGCGGCAGATGTAGTAGCCCAGTGCGAACGAGGCGGCGAGGGCAAGGGTTCCGCGGACTAGAATTGTGGTGTTAGTATACCGCTTCAGTTAGGAGTGCGGAGAGGGACCAATGGTTTGCTCATCTGCCCAGCTTCCCAGAAGCATTTTGATCGGTGCGCTGGCGTAGGCTAGTAGCAGCGGCCCGACGAAGCTTCGTGGTACGGAACCGGGAAAGGTGAGATGGTCATAGTGTTCTTTGAGGTAGGAGGAGACGTTGGTGGTTGGCAGACCGTGGTGGAGGATGTCGTGGGCTGCTTGAAGTGAGAAGGATTCTTCGACTTTGGTGTAGGGTGAGACCAGGAGGTGAGTTAGTGTTACGATGAGAGGGAGGAGGAAATCTAGAGATGTTAGTTGGAGTGCGGTAGTGGGGTGGCAGGGACTGAGACTGACCTAGGACCCCCATTGTGTGGTTGTTGTGGTGGTGTTGCGAAGGTCGGCAGCACGGTAGTACTGGAGTGACGTAGCTCATACAAGGCTCAGCTCCAGTCTTCTGTAGAACAGATTCGGATCTCGGATTAATTGTGCGGGTCCTTTATGATTCTCTTTTTCTTTCTTGCTTATTTGGCTGTCGGCCCTCCGTTCTTCCGTTGAATGATCCATCACTCTACGGTGGCGACGTCGATCGAAGCCTTGTTCCGCCCATCTCGCAGATACAGTTCCAGGTGTGTACCTCCAATCCGCACACCCAAACTCGCTGCCGCTTCACCCGCCCAGCTACCGAACCCTCGATAAATTCTCTCCTCTTCCCTCGCAATCCCACTTTCTCTTTACGCAGCTTCATCATCCGTCACTCGGTTATACAATGCCCGGTATCACATTATTTCCGGCGCCCGCAACTATGGCGTCGCTATTTCCCTCCCCTCTTCAGCGACGGCAGGCACCTCCAGCAGAAGCATACTGGATCGCCTCCGTCTCCGATAAGGCGCACAAGCTCTCGGAGGAGGCAAAGCGAGAGATAGAGAAAGCAAGTGCTCTTGCGCAGCAGAAGGCCGGGAAGATTGAGATGTACTCGCCAAAGTTCTATGCCGCGTGCACGCTCGGCGGGCTTCTTGCATGTGTATGTGCTCCGCCACGATCTCGGTGATAGGGGAGGACTAATGGGAACACAGGGAGTAACGCACACCGCCGTCACCCCACTCGATCTCGTCAAGTGTCGTCGTCAGGTCGACGCAAAGCTCTACAAGACCAACTTCCAGGCGTGGTCTATGATCGGTCGAGCAGAGGGGATCAGAGGTATCTTTACCGGGTGGAGCCCAACGTTCTTTGGGTACTGTGCGCAGGGCGCTTTCAAATACGGCGGGTGAGTTCCCTTGCTTGTTGCTCTCTTGCTGCCGCACCCGCTGATTGAGGTACATAGATACGAGTACTTCAAGAAATTCTACACCGACCTTGCGGGTCCGGAATACGCGTCAAAATACAAAACCGGTATCTATCTTGCTGGGTCCGCATCCGCCGAGTTTCTCGCCGACATTGCTCTGTGCCCCTTCGAGGCGGTAAAAGTTCGGATGCAAACCACGATTCCTGCCGCATACTCGTCGACATTTAAAGGTATCAGCTCGGTTGTTTCCTCTGAGGGCGTCGCAGGCCTCTACAAGGGAATCGTCCCGCTGTGGGGAAGACAGATCCCGTACACGATGATGAAGTTTGCGTCGTTTGAGACGATTGTAGAGGCAATCTATAATTACCTCCCCAAGCAAAAATCGGAGTATGGCAAGGGTGTGCAGACGGCGGTTTCTTTCGGTGGAGGGTATATTGCAGGTATCCTCTGCGCGGTTGTCTCGCACCCCGCGGATGTCATGGTGAGTAAATTGAACTCGGAGAGGAAAGCGGGTGAGAGTGCGGGACAGGCGACGGGGAGAATATATAAGGAGATTGGGTTCAAGGGATTGTGGAATGGTTTGCCGGTCAGGATTGTGATGATTGGAACCCTCACCGGACTGCAGTGGTTGATCTATGATTCTTTTAAGATCTTTGTGGGGTTGCCGACCACTGGAGGAGGGAGTGAAGAGAAGAAGAAACAGGTGTAGATGGTGGTGATAGATGAAAGGGTTAGGGCTGGTGTGGGTGCGTTTCCTTCGTGTTTGGGTGGGTGGTTTATACCTTTGGTTTTGCTGTTTGTTTCTTAGCGTAGTACTGGGGGGGGTCGGGAAGTAAAAGTGACTGAAGGACTGAGGGTACATGATAATTCGCTCCTTCGAAACATTTATACATTGAACTGGACATATTGTGCGAATATTGGGCGGAAGCCACCTACGTAACTTCACATTGCTCCTTAGCATGAATACACGCAGGATCCGGGGGCGGATGGACATGTACCGAATGCTGGGTTGTAATTGAACGTCTTGGCCAACATTCACCCCGGGATTGGGCGAGATTTCTACAGATGGATAGATAGGTTGTGGGCGTTGAGTTGGGTCCTAAGTTTATTGATGGTGCGGCTGGATATGGCGTGGGGGCGAGATCATAAGAAAGCACTCGATGTTCAGAATCCCGCAGTCAGCCAGCAACTTTTATAGCCGTGCTATGAGTTGTACAGTACAAGTATGACGGCCTACGACTTGAAGGCTATAGAAAACAAGATACTGCTCTGGAACTAGGCCTAGGTTAAAGAATGGTCGGTAATTGAAGAAGCCTAGCATTGGAGGGTATAAGCGCCAGCACGCACGCGCGGCTGTGTGATATGGTTGCGGGAATTGAATACCCTGGGACTCTCGGGTGCGGTACATAATGTATTCTCGCCGTGCGGGCCGTAGGTAGGTGTGGGAATGTAACTTGGGGTCGTCAGCCGAGGTATTTTCCGACGTGCTAGGCGTAGGCGCGGGATATATCTCAACCCCTGCGGTGCATTTTTTTTTTCCGGATTAACTTGTGGCCGTGGAGAGTATCTGTATAAACTAAGTACGGGCTTAGAAATTCCCCTCCTGCAGCAAAGTTTTTTATGTAAGGATTGCTTAAGCAGTGAAACTCCGAGTCGAAGTCTTGTCGGTCTGTTAAAATTTCTTCAGGAAAGGTCAATTCCCGTAGTTGCAGGCATCCGAATAGCTTAGTACTCCCTGCGGGAAGAATAAGCGTTGTGGGTTGGGATTGTCTTGTTTCCGCACGGGCTATAAAAGTTGAACTGCGGGATTTTGACTGGCTTTCTGAGATTTCCCTGATGCCGCTCGAGTGACGTCTGATGTCCTATACTTCATGCGGGTGGCTAATCAAGGACTGGGAATATCAGCCTTGCTGAGGCAAGGCTGAAACTACGGCGAGGGATAACTCTACACTACTGGAATAACGGGCCGCACTCTCAAGCCCTGATATAAGTGCGCTTATTGTGTTCGTGTGATGCCGTACCCTGTGATAAGCACCTTAGCCTTAGGGCTAGTGAGTTACCCCGGACTCGGGAGCAGTCAGTTTTAGGCAGAGACGACAAACTTAACCCGGGTTATGGGAAATGTGAGCACGGGTGTACCCTGCTAATTCTGGAAGTTGGTGTGTGGGTTCTGCTTTGGCGTTGATCTAGGACGGGTTGGTGGAAGATGGAGGGTGCGCTTTGTGGGGGGGTGGGAACGGGGACGTCGGCTGCGGTGCCGTTGGTTGGATGGTGATGGCTGGCTGGGATGGGGGTCGACCTGTCGTCGCCAGGAACAGATGGCTCTACCGCCAAATGTCCTTGAGGACCAGTCTTGTGCCAGTATTCGTCTCATTCAAGACCTTGGTCAGCTGACAGAATGAGATGAGATGGGTACAAGCTTCTGACGGGAGAAGCAGCCCGGTTCTACGCCGCATTGGTGTGGATATTGGACTCGGCGGTCATTATCCCGAAGGGGGGCAGTCAGCTGTTGAGAAACTCGTCATTCAAATGTATGACGGTTATGGCGATAGTGATGGTGAAGTGCAATGTTGATAATATACCGTGCATAAAGGACCGAACATATATAATCGGTAATCGAGTGTTCGGAGGTAATATTCTTTGTGATCAAGGAGTGTTACTCTAGGTGAACTCATGGTAATCAATTAGGGATAGTATATGTACATTTCATGATATTTTATGGCTCCCTCACTCCCAACGCTCTATCTTTACTTATACTTCCTCCGCTTGGTGTGTTTGCCATGGGCATTGATCATGAGATCGCTGGTTTTCTACGGGGATGTAGTAAAGAGCTATTTCTTTGCTCTTTCTACTTTCTTCCCCTTCTTCAAAAGAGTGAGAGGAGAGGGTGATGGTTCCCATGTATAAAATACCGGACTGCCCGCTCAAACTTGTGCTGCTGTCGGAGGCTGGTCCGCGGAGCAGCATCTCGCGCAACATCAATTCACCATTCAGAAAGCGGTAGTCAGCCCGCTCTGTCCGTATTCACATGATAGTAGTCAGTCCTCTCTTTGGACTCACAAGGCTGTAATCAGAAATTACCGCTAGGTGCACGGTACAGTATTAGCATTGCAGACGACTGAGCGCTGAGTCCGCGTGACCGACTGTGATGCCGAGCACGTGACCGCAAGAGATTAAAGTTAACCTCATCCAATGTCATCCCCTAGATTTCCTTTTACAACCCGAGGATCAACGATGAGACATGCAGGTTTTGGCATCGGGTGGACACTAAGGGATGTCTAAAGCCCGGGGCACTTGCATGCTACGGGTGGGTGTGGAAAGCAATAGCACCCTATAAGTAAGCCACTTCCATGTACCTCCTCGTAGACTTGACACTGAGAGGTACTTCAGGAATGCACACCCTGTCGGTGGTGATTGGTGCTCTCCAATGACCAAAGTTGTGGGCTTTCACCAGGATCTATATTGAGTTGGTGTGACAGGAAGCAAAAATATCTTTTTTGGTGTGTAGCCGCTGGCTCCAGTTGATAGATATTTCAAGTTTCGTGGAGGCTTTTTATGTTCCTTCTCCAATGTGTTTATCTGTCTGATGCTGCGCAGAGGTTATGTTTCCGATAGGGTGGTAATGGCAGATACTAATAACTCAACCAAAAAAAAAACTGACCGGATAAATATGTACGCACCTATTCTGTAACCGGGTCATAAAGACGTGAAGAAGAAGAAGAGGACCCTCATTCGTCGATACGAGGAAAATGCGGGGTGAACAGTGCCAAGATACGATAAAGCGACGCTAGAAGTATGTGGAGGCTCCGAAAGAAGATTTGTCGGTGGTTGGTACAACCATCCTCTCGAGTTGGATGCAGCAGCAAATAGCGGAATCTAATGTTGCTAACAAAAGCATCACGATGACTTGCAGAAGGAGTTGAGGCGAAGGTGAGGAACTGGCGAATGTTGAGAGAGATCATCCTATATTGTACCTAAATAAGATACCTCCTACCATGGTAGGGTTCAATCCAGATCGTGGCCATGTGGGAAGATGGTTTTGCAGTGCAGCCCAGCAGCCTCGAAACACCCGACCCCGGGTATCCTTAGCCTGAGCATGTCCTTGTCCGTCCCTGACAGATGCCGTTCTACTGGTTCTGGACCCCGCTGAGACCTGTTGAATACCGGCAAAGGCGAGGGTGTTGAATGAAGTTGTTTCTCCGGGCAAATTTGGTTTTGGGATACTCGGGCCTCGCAAACAGATATCGTATCGGTTAGAGGGAATAGTCGTGGTATTGACGATTATAATGCGTGCATACTTCATTCCATGTGCGGCGGCGGCTAAGAGGAACGTTCTCACCACCGCCACTCTACTGCTCCGCTTATTCTGACCACTCCCCTCAATCCACCATCCCGAAGTGCACTGAACCAGAGATCCTTCAATCCCTTCAATCCCTTCAATCTATCAATCTGCCTCGTCTGCCCGCACTGTGGCCGTCCAACCTCGCACTGCCAGCATCTTCGTAACACCAACAACCACATCACAGGCAACAGTCTCTCACCTTCGATCGCAGTCGCTCTGGTACCTACCTACTTCTCGATAGAAAGCACCGCGTCTTTACCTCAGCGCATTACCGACACATCCCACTCTACATCCCACCTTCCTTTAATTCCCAGCGACGCAGGTTTGCCCCCACCTTCCTCACGCAGCTATCAGCATCTTTACATCTTCCTGCGAATCCAGCCTGTCCACTGCTTCTTTCTCTAACAACTCTCGAACCCGTCTCCCGAGCAGATTCGCGACCCGTTTGATCTTTACCCACCAGCCACGAGTAACAATCGCCGCCCGCATCAACCACCGGCAATTACCGTCGCGCGATTTACTCGAGGCGAAAAGGTCATAGCCGCTACAATAAGAGCGGATGAAGATGTTCAACTCTCTAAAGACTCTACCATGGATCGGAGATCGTACGGTCAGTGCCAGCTCCCATCCCATTAGTTATCCTAGAGGCTTCACAACTACTGGTCGGCTCTGTGCATATGAACGGTTGGCTACCTGCTTGACTACGCCTGTTGCTATTCAATGGGCGTAATGGGATGGCGCGATGATATTTGGGCACGAAAGGGCTAACGTTCACGGTTTTGGCGACCGTAGAACGCACATCAACACACCGCAACATCACCGACGAAACAAAAGACCGATTCGCAGCCACCGGGACTACAGTCGTTGACGGGTGATGGCCCCCCCCGTTTGGATGGAAGTGATAGGTTTTTTGGGATGGAGAATGTAGTTGGCGTACGCTCCGAACCTCCGGTAAGTAGTATACCGGACTATGCAGATTTGGCTGACAGGTAGTGGGCAGTTTGGGAATACTTGGTACTTATCGCAATCTTCCGCAACCGGATCCATCCCATCTCCGTGTTCGCTGATGTTTTTCGTGGCCACAGTTACTGCAATTCGATACTCCAGTGCCTCTACTACTCCAAACCGTTTCGAGAACATGTTGTCAACTTCCCTTTGCGAGGACAACCGCCCTACCAGGCGAACTCGCCCGTTGAAGCATCTGCGGACGGCCGACCACTTGTACGAATAAACACAGAACCGTTGCCGACGACCTCGGCAAGTTCTATAGCTGCAGCTGCAAAAGCAAAATTGACTTTAGCCAGTCCAAATAAAGATGAAAAGAAAAAGCCACTACCAGCGACTGCAATGATGGTTCAGCTCCCCGCAAACCCAGAGAATAAGGATTCCCCGGATTACAAAAAGAAGAAAGCAGTGGAAACGGGACCGGTATTGGATTTGGATCAGGGCAATCATGCGGCTTATGGGATGGAGGAATCCTTGTTTTCGGCGCTAAAGGATATCTTCGAAAGTATAATGGCGCACAGTTCTAAGACAGGGGTGGTGAAACCGAACAAGTTTTTAGAAATTTTAAGGAGAGAAAACGACATGTTTAATGGGCAGCAGCACCAGGACGCTCATGAGTTTCTGAACTATGTCTTAAACCAGGTCATTGAGAATGTCGAGACCTATCAAAAGAAGTTGCTAAAGGAGAATGGGGGCTCAATCCCTCCAAAGGTGTCGGGATCCTCAACGCCCGTAGAAACCTCTTCAATGGCATCGTCTAGTGCGGTGACGGCATCGTCCGGGATGGCAGGGTGGATTCATGACCTCTTTGAAGGGATGCTCTCTTCCGAGACCAAATGTCTGACTTGCGAGAACGTTTCACGGCGGAATGAACAATTTATGGACCTCTCTATTGATCTGGAAAAGAATTCATCAGTCACCTCTTGCCTCCGCAACTTCTCCGCCTCAGAAATGTTATGCGAACGAAACAAATTCCATTGCGATCATTGCGGAGGTCTGCAAGAAGCCGAAAAACGGATGAAGATCAAACGGTTGCCACGGGTACTTGCTCTGCACCTGAAACGGTTCAAGTACATGGAATCGACAAACCGGTTCGAGAAATTGCATTACCGAGTGTTGTATCCGTACCATCTTCGTCTTTTTAACACAACCGACGATGCGGATGAACCCGATCGGCTTTACGAGCTTTATGCAGTTGTTGTACATATTGGAGGGGGTCCTTACCATGGACATTATGTTGCGATTGTTAAGACGGAGGACAAAGGGTGGTTGCTCTTTGACGATGAGTTAGTAGAACCGGTGGATAAGAATTATGTTAGGAATTTCTTTGGGGAGCGAACAGGAACTGGCGTTGCTAGCGCATACGTTCTGTTTTATCAGGAGACCACTTTCGAGGCTGTGCAGCGGGAAATATGGGCAGACGAACAGACCGCGCCTGCTGCCGCGACAAACACAGCTGAAGCTGCTAAGGTGGACTCGTTACAGTCAAAAGCGCCTAATGGTGTTAACGGGCACGCCGTGAAGCCGCAAGATCTGGAAATGGAGGCCCTGGCAGAAATACAACCGTCCGTTACATCACCTCTACCGAGGTCGGAGTTTCCCCACGACGATCATAGGGCTCCAGGCAATTCTGCGGCCGAACATCTGATCCCACCGATAAAGTCGAAGAAAGAGCGGGAACGGGAGAGGAAAGAAGAGAAAGAGCGCGAAAAGGCTGAGCGGAAGGCTGCGGCGAAGTCGTCAGACGAGAAGGAAAAGGATGGCGGGGAAGGCAGGACGAGCATGAGTCGTTTCAGAAACACATCGAGAAGTTTAAGGCAACCTCAGAAGTGGCTTGGTGGTGGTGGGCATCATCACAAAGACAAAGAAAAGGCTCTCTCTTATGGAACTCTAGTAAACGACCAGGAAATGATACCACAACTGCCACCAAGGCCAGAAGCGCCACCACTGCCACCACGACCGGAATTCACGAATGGCTCTGATGTGACGGACTCGACACCGATACTGGTTAATGGCCAGAAGGAAAATTCACCTCCAGCAACGAAAAAAGAGAAAGAGGACAAGAAGCGGGATAAGGAGAAGAAGGGTAAAGTGGACTCGGACAGAAGGAAAGTCCAACATCATCGACCGAGTTTGTTTGGGCTAAGAAAGAAGGCACAAGCCACACTGGGAGAGTAGTAGATTCATTCTAATGTAGAAACTTGCCACATAATTTCGCTCCGATTCAGCTATCCAGGAATCGGACGTTGTATGGATAGGATGCGATACCACTTTGGACCGTTATGACTTTATTGGAGCGGTTTTGGGATGTTTTTTTCCGTTCAACGAAACTGTATGGAGATTGTGTTTGTGTTTTCTTGGCTTTCGGCTTGGACAGAATTGCTCGCATTGCTCGCATTTACAAACGCCGGACAAGAGCATGGCGCTTTCCGCCTATCCGTTTCCATTGCTTGTTTTTGGCATTCTTTGCTTTCATTCTAGGGCTGGTTTTTACTCTTACTCTTCTTGAGATGTTTCAATTCATGTGTTCTCTTTCTATTGTTTCCAATACATGTATAACTGCATGATGGCGTTGGGATGCTTCTTCTTCATTGTCTCTATGGCTTTATGTTACCTTTTTTCGATATCTTTATGATGATGCCTGAACAACATCCAAAGATTTCTTTCTGGTGTGGGGATTGTGAGGGGAGTTGGAGGCTTATGATAAAAGTAATACTAACCTAAAAGTATCGTGATTTCTGTTCTCGGTGTTTGAGGGGTGATGATGGGTGAACTCGAGGGGGTCGGCTTCTCGGCAATCTCCGTGCCAAGCATTAAGCAAGGTTCGACGCGCAAACAACAAAGCAACCTTGGATGTTTTGATTGAGCCAAAACAAACTTCAACTCGTCCCCTCCATAACCCCCGTTTCAACATACAGTACCATGGCTGCAGGAACAGCAGCAGTCTGAGCTAAACAATGGGCACCGGTACTACACTCATCACTCTCCAACACCATCGTGTCCACGCACCTCCCTCTTCCTCTTCCTCCCGACCAAACAAACGGCGCCGCCTCTCCCCGGCAGTATGGGATACCGGTCAAGCCGTCCTTACCCTCCCCGAAGTCCAAGTACTCCTCATCTCGGCCGGCGTCCCCGGCTCTATCCGCGCACACATAGAAACGACACGTCTCACCCCCTCCCACCTTCAGATCCCGAAGGGTCTGCAACCACTGGAATGGATCCTGAAGCAGCTTCACCACCTCGACGCGCTCCCAACTGACCTCGACCTCCTCCCCTCATACCTCCTTGAGCTTCTCCCACTCAAAGGCACTGCCGAGATCCCAGCGGTGGTAACAGCCACCCCGCAACGCGTCGCGCTCTCGGAACTACGCCTCCCCATCCCCGTCTCGGCGTGCGTGTGGACGCTAAAGCTTCCACGTCTCACCACCGCAGCCGCAACCGCCGCATCAATCCAGCGCTTCCTCCCCGCCGACGAGCAGCTGCTGTTCCGCGGGACGGATCTAAAGACACGTGGGTTCTTCACACCCGTACTTCCTGCTGCCGCGAGCGCAGAGTTTGGGCCCGGGTTGTATACCACCCCGAATTTGGAGTATGCGACGCATCTTGCGGGAGTGGGGTGTGGGGTGGTGTATGTTTTTCGGGTTCCGGAGGCGCAAGGGTTGAGGGTTTTTGAGGCTCGCGGGAAGGAGTGGGATGGGGTTGTTAGGACCGCCGGGAGACGGTTGGGGTGGAGGACGGATGTGGTTGTTGGCGGGGTTAGTAGGGATTGTTGGGAGGCGAAAGAGAATGGACGAGCGCCGAAGGTGGATGAGAGGTTGATGCAGTGTGTGTGGAGGAGTGGGGAGGCGTGTAGAAGGCTTGCTGAGGGGTGTGTGGCGGTGTTTTTTATTGAGGATGTGCAGGAGGCTGTGTAATGCAGGCGGTGGATTGTGATGGAGGCGGTGGATGTATGATGCAGGCTGACATGGGAGGCGTTTGGGTGTATATGTTTGCTGCAGCGAAGTGGTCCTACGACTGGCTATTTGTTTATTCGTTGGTTATTGGATTATTGGCGTTGGGGGTTGGGGGTGTCGTGTATTTGCATAGAGAGAGGCGGAATAGGAATAATTAATCACTTGCTATGATACCGTAGGCGCATGGGTGTTAAGCCTTTTCGCTTAGAGAAGTAGTGCGGCCCTTACTGCTAGGTTTCGTCATGTCCTCTTATATACAGGCCTCTATAATACCATGACGATGCGGTGGCCACTCACGAAACCCCTTCATCGACTGCCTTCCTTTACGGAAACCAGCTACCTTCTTCTCAGTTAACGATCAAGAATCTGTGAGTACGATATTTATCTGACCAAATACCATACCCGTGAACAGCTGTTCGACTACTGTACATACATTGTCGAGGACATCAATGAACTTAAGGGTTTTGATCTCAGTTTCTACTCTATGCTCGTAAGATGGCTATCAACCGCAAGTTAGACCAAGGGTTTTACTACCTACCGTAACCTACAGAGCATACGGCGGCTTACAGAAGCTTACATCTAGCGGCCGAATAGTAACACTGATTGTGTCTGTGATACTGGAAGCCCACTTATTTATATCTCAGACGAGGTAACACATGCTCATTGTTGGATGGTCCCGTGTGCTAACTGGTGCAGACGGTAGAGGTGTGGTGAAAATTTCTTGATTCGACTAGGAGGACAGTTATACGCTGTATATGTTCCTCTCCATTTCGTTTGCATTATCGTGATGTTTGTATTCTTGACAATGATTTATGAGCTTTAAAGTAGAGGATGTAGTGTCAAAGAAATATCTCTACATTGGAATGGGCGCTTCCAATGGAAAGAACTGAGAGCTTGAGGCTTGGAGTGGAAAGTTGGAAAAAAGCACTCTAGCAGAATGAAGAGAGTGATAATGGGGCGATGAAAAAAGACACTGTAGTCATTGAGTCGTTTGATCAGAAAGCAAGGGGGCTTTATAACAGTCAAAGTGATTTTATACACGATGGCCGATACATACCTACCTAAGTAGGTACGTATTTGCTATAAAGTATCGGAGACTCGACTCTAGATGGCTAAACAAGAGGTCCTATTCCATTTTCACCGGTACATTTTTTAAAACCGTCGACAGGCGGGTACATCAGGCTAACTCGAGTGCTTGCCAATGACCCACCTCCAACCTCCAACATCCAACCTCTAATCTCTAACCTCTAATACTCGCACACAACAACACCAATGTTTTCCCCTCATCTTCGAACCACCTCACCCTGGTCTTCCGTCATACCCACCCTTCAACGCCACCCGCTAAACTTCGTCCCCGCCTCGCTCGCTGGTGGAGTCGACATCCAACTCACTTCGGACTATGGCATCCTCTTCTACAACGCTACTACCACCACCGATACTACTACTACCGCACCTTCCAAGGACTACACCGAGCTCCTCGCACGTATCGACCGCATCTTACACTCCTCTACGCCGCAGCTTACGATCTTCTACCTCGGAGACAATCCGTGGGATCTGCAGTTGAAAGTACACGAAACGTTTACAGAATCCGTTACTGTCCTCCCACTGGGAAGAGTTGAGGATATACCCTCTATGCTAGTGGAGATGGCAAGGTCTTGTGCGGAGACGCGGAGGTATTTGCAGCAGAGGGCAGGGGAAGATAAAGTGAGGGCTGAGTGGTTGTTGGGGTGTATGGGGCTTAGTGAACATGGTATGTGGGATGTTTTTTTGGGAGGAAATGAATGCTAATAGGAGGACAGCGATATTGATGCTTCATTCGATGTTTGCAAGCTTTAATGAGCTTGCAGACGCGGTGGAGAACGGGGACGAAAAGTTGAATGTACTGGATGAGGCGGATAGGACTGCATTAAAGAAGTTTTGGGGGGAGGAGTTGGTTTTTAGAGATTGATAGGTGGTTTTGGTGAGGAGAGCCAGATAACAAAGCATGTAGCTGACTACGGAGAAAGTCCGAGTTTTTCGCGTAGAACAGTTTAACCGAGTGGTACTGCAGATTTCTTTCTGGCCGGCGGGTGGGAGTTCGTTTGTAATATATGATACTATTGTTGCAAGTTTCTAGGCGTGACAGTGAAAGGGATTCTGCTGACGTTTCTCGGCCCTGCTCGATGGTATTACGAAAGCTGCCTCCAACAGTAGTTCGGATATCATGAATATAAGTAATTATTGGTCCTCCAGGGCTGGTCTCGTGCAGGCAAGAATACAACTGCCGAGTAAACGTTGGGAAAATTGTAGGAGATTTATGGTAATGATCTACAAGGCTACATATAGGGCATAACACAAGGCCGAATCGTCGTCTAATTAGGGCTATGATGCATACAAGGATTGGTTAGAGGCGGAGGCTCTGCGGATCGTCTTGTTTTCTCTCTCGCCACATCACACCAATAATACCCTTTGATTTCCCTTGCTGCTACACTTCTACCAATAGGACCAGAAATCTTCACTGCGATGGGGAACCAGAAATGTGATCAATTATTCGGATACCTGGCTCTGATCCTTAAGATATTGCTACCTTCATTCCGCTGGAGATTTTCGAGGCTACCAGGTATGACGGTGGCACAGGTTCCACGGAGTTTACTGTAAGCTTGTGGGCGAGGTTAATTAGGATGATAGGTGCAATTCGCATTTTGCGGGGTACATTAAGCTGTACTATCACGCTCATCCAAAGAATCGTAGCACCGAATGATACTGCCGAATGCGTGGGTTATAATTGCACCTGGTTGTGTTTTGCAAAGGACTCAACAAGGCTGCCGGCACCAAAAGCGAATAAAAGTGGCACCAATTATTAGTAGTCAGTCACCCGAAGTCAGCCATCGCGATAGGCTCTACCTCCGTTTACGCGTGGTGTTGGGATGCTACGTTATGTTAACCCCCGCAGAATTGATACCGAAGTCCAGCAAACAAACTAAGTATCTATAATGTTGTGCCGATTGGATAATTGACTTTCAACGCTGAATAATCACCGTTTTTTCATCTATCAGCCACCAACAAAATCCGATTGACTCTTACCAGTTTTCCAGCATATACCACTATTGTGGGAGGTAGAGGCATAGTCTAGAATTGTTGTAGCGACACCATACTCTCCCATGGGCGAGCAGGGGGAGCATTTCGTGGATGATCTGCAGGCTCAGTGACGGTGAAAGCCATTGCCTACTTTGCCGTTCGTTTTTGGTCTGGTGGTTTCACATCTCTTGTACTATATACTGGGCATCATCACTTCCTAGGGCGGTCCAGCCAACGGTATGATTTCTGAAAAAGCAAATTAGAGATATCAACCAGTGAAAGTATAGTGTAAACTGGGACATATCCGAGGATTCGCCAGGATCAGGCCACTACAATCCGAAGTCATGCACATACCCGTGCATGGAACATGGCGGAGGGTAGTGATGAGCCCACCGGACTAGTGGATACACCGTTGCCCATAATTGTGTGCGCGTGCAGCGATGTTCAAGGGTCTGTAGCTTGCGCACGTCCTCATACCATATTGGGTCATTTAGGATGCAACATGCTGCTGAGTGATTATAGCGTTGGTAGCGGACGTCATATAGATAGCGTAGCTAGCAACACACAGCCTACATGGAAATGTAATTTTACTGACATGTTGGCTGTGCTACTGAGCCATAGGCCATTTGGAGTGAGCTTGGTTGAGGAACCAGGTGGTTCGATTTCGAAGTTAGGTCCTTTGAGCGGGAAAGCCCTGTTCAGTAGCACCTGTGTCTCAACTGGGCGAATGACCTGGGTGGAAATCTCTGGGTCTCGGTGATTCACCAAAACTTTTGTCCCTAGGAAGTATGTACCAGGTATTTGCAATTCAAGCAGCTATTGTTTTGGTCCGTAGCGGTTGCTCACACATGATGTACTTAAATACTGAATTCGAAGTTAATTCGGTCGCTGAACTATGGTATTGTGAAACAGTTTTGTTCTGGCTTGGAGTTGTGAAGTCGGGGTTATAAAAAGTAGCGCTTACGGAGCTGAACATTTTAGAGAGGCGCCGAGAATTAGATAGTGAGGCCATAACGTTACGTATTAGACAAGGTATTTTTAAGTATGATCTAATTGCCAGGATCAGAAGCGGTGTGTATGAAGAAAACATATGTCGGTTACGATTTTGGGTTATTCAATAGGAAGAATCAACATAACTTTCGTGTAACTAATGAGGGTATTCCCCACAATAGCCAGTTAAAGATACATATCAAGCTATATCTAGACAGCTGCCAGGTCAAAAAGTGTATCAACCTACCGCCCGGCCCAACACAGAACAGGCGGTCATCTAAAAGGATTGCAGAATTCACTTTCTTCAAAAAACTCCCTGAGCGTTATCACTGAAAGCGGGCGCTTGAGAACCTGCAGTTAACAATGAGTTTTTGGGAATTTGGGCTTAATTTAGACTCACATTTCAAATCAGATGTAGTTCTGACCACTGTGAAAGTCTCGAATGTGTCCTTTTTCATCAGGCTGCAAAGTCGGACTAACGGGCCCTCATGATTTCGGGATATCATTTGGTAGAAGAGTTTTGAAATGGAGAATAGACAGTTAATAGAAAGTTTGTGATTTCGCGGCTGGACCTTAAACTTTCTTATTAGTAAAATGTAGCATAAGTACTAGGAGCCCTCCAATTCATTAAGTTAAACAGCGTTGTGCTATAGTTACTAATTTATATAGGAATCTTAACACGCTAGCCTCTTTAAAAACCAAGTACATATGAAACAAAACACTAGCCGTGTCTAAAGCACAGACCAGCAGAAGATTAGAACTCTGGATCGCTGCGAAGGTCATCTGAATCTTTGCAGAGATTCAAGGCAACCAATGTGATAGCACGGAAAGTTAAGAAGATTCAGAAGTGACTCAGTCCTCGGGAAACTAGCCCCGGTATATCGACGTTACTTGAACTACAGTAACACAAATCTATAGAAAAAAACCATGAAGACATTCAGAGGAGAGGCTATGAGATACCTGTGTCGTTCTAGAAATTTCAAGATTTGTATTGTGATGGGACTTCAAAGGAAACGCAGCTACTCTCCCCAACCAAGCTCTCCAATTAATGGCAGGGATAGATTCAACGCACCTGAGACCCAATCATACAATTCAAAGTGGTCTTCATGGAAAGGTTGTAGTCGTATCTTGAGAAGTGACTCCGCCCATGTTCACCCCCACAGAGTAGAAATTATATGAGGGCTTGCGTGTAATTCTAACAATAAGCTGCACTCGACATATGTGGGACAAATACTGCATCGGTATCTCAAAGCAACTGATAGCCGTTGACTCAGTGATCATGACAGCTGTTCTTTCTGCAATTACCCATTGGCATCCCTGCAAAGCTTATCTTGAAAAACCTGTAGGCATACTGTATGCATGGACTTACTTCATTATCAGAAAGGACCCGTTGGTCACATACCCATTGGTGCTGCGGTCCCAACAAGGTGCACTCAGGCTGTGTCTCATGATATAGAGTGTAGCCTTGGAGGGTCACAGTACACCATAAGTCCCCAAAGTCAACAGCTTAATGTCCACTCGCAGTTAGTCTGGACGTATCGAAGTATACGATCAACACCTAAAATCACTCGGTGTTCTCACCAGTTCTATAGAATTCTAAGCTATTGTAAACATCCGGAAGACATCCTAAAGAAATCTGAATTACGTGGGCTATATATATCTAGCAGCGGGGTGGCGCCAGTAGCTTACTGGGTGACTCGGGCGCGAATTGGGACTGTTTAGGTGCACTGCACAAACGGAGTGATCGCCCACAATTCCTAGTAGAGGGGAGTGACTGGTAAGTGTGAGGCAAGGTTTTTATGAGATGCAAAAGGCGATAATACCTTGGCAGCGTTGGAGATGGTACTCAGAACTTCGGAGGATACCTATGAACGATGCAGCTGATAAGTTGGGATGAATTGACGATGAGGCTGTAGAGAGGCGAAAACGCCTGAGCATTTTACAGATCGATGACAAGGTTCGTCCAAGATAGAGCAGTACATACCAACTGCATATACGTACATACTAGGATTTCTTTCCATAATACCTATTCCTTTAAGAGGCTTACATCCGGTAGATACTTCAATTAATCGTATTATCATTCAATTAGGTATTAGACTTATAGACTGTAGTATGTATCTCTACTCGAATAGGGTAGAGTAAAGCACATATTTTTGCAAACCAGACAGCCCAGACCTATTTAATTCCCTCGCTTTATAGGTATGCATGCACCATCACGGAAGCTCACTCTTACAGTTGGACCCAGTTCGAGCTATCTGTTTTCATGCAAAGAGGGTGGCCGTTGTGGCTATAGAACGGTATTCAAATGGTTGGATAAAAATTTTGCGCGAAATCAGGCAAGGATGGATAGATACTACAGACTAAAAAACGGTTGGGGGTAACCCGACGATGTGGCCAACCACTACTCGCGATGAAGATGGGATTGATGTTTCATCGAATCTGCCTCACGATGGGATGGTCCAACTAATTAAAAATTGATCATACGTATTGTTCGCAATCATGATATATTTGGCTGCGAAGCGACCATGGTATGCTATCCTACTTTCCTCTACACCCTTATACTTCTCGTCGCTGACCAGGTAGGTACCCCTCTTTCCCATCGCCACTACTGAATTCAAGCCTAGGATCGATCACACAAAGGAAAAAGGCGAATAATTTACGCGTTATTAATGTGGATGAAACAAATAGAAGGCAAAACTCCACCCAAGCACTAGAAGTATCCAAACACCTGAACGCGCCCAGCCAGCTCTAAACCGTAAGAAAACCAAAACCCAAAACCATAAGAAACCAACGCCCATACAGTATTAACGCCTATCACCAAAGTAAGTAGTTGTTGTTTCACTTCTATCCATCCCATACCTCGTAATAAAACCGGCCACAAAGTCACTGCAACCAAAGTAAGCCGAACATGTCCACCGGTAGAGAACTAGAGTGGTGGGTGGTGTACGGACGATGCAGTATTGTAGAAATCTTTTATATTTTTGTCAGTTGTTTCTGACATGAGTCGTTGAATAGCGTTCAGAAGTTCCTGCGGTATTTGACCTCCTTGCTTCTCGGCCTGTTTTCGACAAATTTTGAGTTGGTTTTCAAGCCCACACTGTGTTAAGACTGGAAGCGCCTGATCGAAGATGGAATTTGTGTCCATAGGTTTTAAAAATAGACGAGAGGACGTGTGAGAGATGTTCGAACGGGTGTGAGTGATGCCGTGAGTAGAGCAGTAAGTGAAGAAAAAGGATGATCAGCTTGTGAAGGAATTTATGTGTGGTTGGTTGAATGGACCATGCTGCGATGGCTTGTATCCCCTCCCTTGCCTCGAGACCAATTGGCATGCACTAGGGTTCCGCTAGTACACTGGTGGACCCGCTGCTGGTGGCTGGCGAGTAGATAGCACTAGCAGACTTCATGAAACTCATTGCACCGACTGCACCGACTGCACCGACTGCACCGACTGCACCGACTGCACCGACTGCACCGACTGCACCGACTGCCCGACTGCACCGACTGTGCTAGCCCCACCCTATTATAGTCCCTTAGGGTAGAAACAGACGAGCTTTGATAGCTGTAGTCGTAGGCTTGGGGAGAGTTGCTATACCTTCTAGTATATGATCGACCCGTCGAACATGAGGGTAAAGTTCGGCAATTGAACCGGTACAATAAGACAAAAAAGAAAAATGCAGAAGAAGCAAGAAACGTCATATAAACTTGCATCTCGCCTCACGTGATACTTAAGGTTGAGGGCTGGGCATGAGGCGAGGCTGTGCAAATTAAATGAATCCGAATCCCTAGGAAAGTATAAAATGAAATTTGGGCTGTAAAGTTTGTGAGGGTAGGCCAATGATTCACATATCCGGTATGTTGTCTCTATACTGCTGTCGTTTTTTGATTGAGAACCATTCGCATGGGCTTTTAAAACCGGGGTAGCAGGATTGACGCCCTTCCATGAGAGCAATCCAATCCTTGATAGCGTCTCTCTTTTCGTTGAAGACCTCAGTCTGGTCAGCCAGATCATAAGCAGCGGATAATTTGAGAGCTGTCAAGGTGAACTCGCTCAAGAGCGTGGGGCTTTCCCGGGCCAACTTGAATGCTTGTCGCTGTTCTTCAAGAACATCGTAAAGATTGGCTATCGCCATTTCCAATTGCGATTTGTCGAAATGGTAGCCCTGAGCATAGGCCATTTCAATAATAACGTTTGCTTTTTTAAACTTCACAAACGCATTAAGCATATGAAGAGATGTATCTAATGCAATCGTCAGCATAATAGAGCATCAGATACGGCGAAAATCCACTAACATGGCATCCAATCTGCGGGTACACAGCAACCACGAAAAAACCTATCATTTTCAGCGCTGAGCGGAAATTTAACAATTAGCTTAGGATCTTCAATCAGGGAAATCGAAGGATACTGCTCCGATAGTAATAGGAGGAAGGCAAGGACGGAAGTCTCTTCCAACACGAGTGATAGGTGATGAGTATTCAATATCACCTTTGGCGTTTCCATTGCCTCTCTTGCGCTTTATTACCAGGAAAGTAGCTTTCATATTTCACTAAGACTATGAAAAAGGGTACATACTTGAAGAAGCATACACTTGAAGAAGCAGCCCTGTTGCAGGGATCATGATATCGGTCTTGCATCTCACGGGGACTTCCTTTTCGATGGTATTCTTTCGACATTACGTCGAAAATACGCTGTGCAATCTCATCAAATAGTGGTGCTCGCTCCTGGACGTATTTACTGACATAGTCCTTGATATTTTCCAGTTCGTTGTAGTGGTGGCACCTGATGGGTTTGGGATATTCCACATTAAGATAGTAGTAGGTCTTTTCACTGTTCCCTCGGTTGCAGTAACCTTCAACTCTGTTGGAGGGGATCGTTGTGTCCGTAATTTGAGAACACCCCATTCGAAACGTTATCTTGAGATTTCTCCAAAAGCTGAAAAGATGAAGTGTTCGATGGTGGGTGCCGGTCCCGATATCCAGGAAGAGTGCTTCTTTTCGGTGACCAGTCAGGTTTTTCATCCTCTCATATGCTAACTCACAAGGGTTATTGTGCCCCCGGAAGGCGGCGTCGATATAGACCTCTCCACTGGGATGTGTATAGGGCTGGAAATATGTGGGTGCCGCTGTAGCTGCCATAATTGTTTGTAGAATTGTCCATTTATCCCCAATGTCGTTGTCTTCGGGGTGTGTGCAAAGCATTCGTAAGGTATCGGTATCAGTATTAGTTCTGGGCCGCCGTTCAACCATAATTACTGGTATTAATCTAAGATTGGGATAAGACGTTAGTGATACTGAGAGAGGGAAGGTGGATGAGATGGAGTCACTTTACTTACACTCTGCACTGTGTAGGATGATTCACACTCGGTATTAAGGGTTCATTCGGTCCCCAGCCGTGAGTATCTAGGTAGTCCCCGATCGCCCTTTCCAAGACCTCTGAACGGTAGCGGTAGAAACCTGCGACAATTTTTCGTCGAATTCGAAAGGAAGATGTCGCGTACGTCCTAAATGCCCGACAGTATACTATGAACTTCTGGTCTCCGAATACAATTTTGACAAGTTCCTCGTAAGCCTTCTTGCAATCCTTTATTGTCATTCCAAGCCGTCCTAACATCAGGGCTATGATCCTAACAGCTATTAAGTATGAAGATGTCTCCATGACGATAATATCTGGGAACTTACGCCCCCGTAGAAACACCGCAAATCATATCGAAGTGTTCACAGGGCTTGAAGTCTTCTGAGTATATATCATTCAAGTTTCTCGCGTCCAGCTTTCCTTTAATCTTCTTTTCGAGTTCATCAAAAATGCAGAGACTTGTATAACCTCTGATTCCACCACCATCTGTAACCGAGAACATCGTAAGTCACGCATCTGTTTATCAATGTCTGAGCTAGGAAGTGCTTACTAAAATTCAGGACCATGGGCGGATTAGTATGGTTGGGCATGGCGGAGCGAAGTTGTGTGAGGTTCGAGGAGTAGTGTAATAATTTCAATCAACTCATGGGCCCCCCTCGAGGATACAATTATGACAAAATATACATGATATATCTAGCTTAAGAGGAGCCGCCTCAACTGCATCTAAGGGTATGAAAGGGGGGCAGGAAAAAATCCCAATGGAGGATTTCGTAGGACACCACCTTCCAAAGGTCCTGAAGCCTTGCGTGTTCATGAGATTTGCTCGACGATGAAGCTTCGTTGTAGAACACGACACACATGAAAGGGAAGCTCTTCGAAATCATCAGTTGATGTGAGCCAGGACGGGTAGTGGATAAGACGGCTCACGAAATCGTTTGCAATCTAAATCTATTTCAAGTGTTAGATGCAAAAGTTTCGAAGATTCCCCAAGAGTTCTGCCTACCTTTGAAAGGAACTTGTCCTTACCCACACAGTGAGTACAGCGGATTATCGCCCTCCAGTTATTCCAATGCTCGGGAACCAACTAATAGCCTTCAACTTGCATGGGCATCAGAGGTGATGTAGCAAGACGCTGGTGAGTGGTTTAATGAAGCGGATGGAAGTCAAGCGTGAAGACGTTTGCGATGGATTCGGGTATGTTAGCCGTGCGTACATAGTTAATTCATTTACTTTGTAGCCGTCTCGATCGGAATTTGTTGGCGCGATATGGGATGCAGCCATCACATCTAATTCTGGTCAATTGGAACGTGCAGTCTGCAAGTCAGCCGCAAGAAATTGATACTCACAAAGTGGTACTGTAGGCAAAGGGGAATTGGCGGCTGCTGCGCATGCCATTCATTGCATGCCTTATCCAGGAACTCGTGACTGGGCATGGCCTTGAGTGCCTGCACTCATCTACCAGCAGGCGATACGTCGACGAGCAGTATTTAAACTTTTGGTAAACAATGTTTTCTAAGTAGCGGAAGCACCTGCTCTACTGAACATCAGCCCGGTAAGCATTGCTGCCTTTAATCGGAGGCGCTGAACAGCACATTATTTGCAGGAGCTGTTGAAAACTAGCCTCAAGATCAGAGCCGCCCACCCCCAGATGTTGCGGCTTGTAATGTAGGAAGAGTTAATCACAAGACCAGGTTTTGCTGCAGAAAGTCTGGTTGCTCGTTGGATATCCGTTGGCAGCGCAGGAAGGAAGGTCTATTGATCAGAGGTCGTTGTAATGAGGTATGGGCAAACGGATTAAGGAATCTTGAGCCGCTGCCGTCATAAACGGCTACTTATAGTAAGTACGGCGATACTTTGTGAATCCAGACTTTCAGACCTAGGGCGACTTGAAAAGAGGTGTTGGTGTTGGTGCTGTTGAGGCTATACTGCTGAAACAGTATTTACTCGACGAAGACGGCTGTCTAATTCATGAAGACTGCAGGATATTGAAGATTGACTGTCAAGGTGTAACTGTGGAAAAGGATAGTAAGCCATCTCTTCACATTAGCATAGGTTTTGCCGCCTTCCGAGCCACACAGGCTGAGACCATCCCTTTTCACTGTGCCGCTATTCCTGTTCTTTTAGTATGTATCCACGCTGCTGATGATGGACGTGAGGCGACTGTTTGACGGGTATCGTTTCGTTTGAACGCCAGTGCGAAATGTGCAATCAATGTCAAATCCCTGTCAGATCCACTATCCGTGGTGTGTTCTCCGCACCAAGTATTTGATTTGTATTCCTATAGGTATGGGTACTTGAAGTTACATAAATTCCTCCGAGTGATTATTGTGATTTCCTCGCAAAGCTAGAAGTACAATGACAGTTAATCCGTTCCTTCATCCAGGTTTGGAGAATAAACAGTGTAACCACTGTCATGTTGTACGATCAGTTGATAATGCTGTAGTGGGATACTCAATACTGGCCGTTGAACGAGCGGCGGCATAACCACCATGTATCTTCTTGTATCCGGATAATTGAATGGAACTTCAGAATAGTGTGTGCTACCCATTCTCCCCCAAAGCTCTTTGGGGGTATACATGTATTCTGTGGGGTGCTACTTTGCTTTTCGTGTTCCGTGTTCATGCAAACGTGGCTATATGCGGCTTTCTCCAGAAAGAGCGCCATGCATCATCCCGCGTATCGCGTCAGTGCGTTACATGAAGAAACCAGAGTTTGTTTGTCTGTTCAAGGATATGCCTTGAGATCAAGAGTGAAGCGAAAGCATAAATGTGTGGGGTGTGGAGACTTGGAAATATACTTTCCGTGAAGTACCTATCATTGGCATCACTCAGTGTGACGCAGCTGTTTGCCTGTCCACGATATATACTTGCTGCCAGCATTTTAAATCAGAGACTTGCTTAATACAGAGATTACCCACTTCGGATGGTGTACGGATTCAAATAAGGTTTGGTCGCTTGCATGTATTGGTTCTAAATCCAGGTCCCGAGTAAGTTTGAATCTTGAGGTACTACGTGCTTGCAGCGGGAATCATGGGGTGGATTGCAACGTGGCCTAGACATCAGTGGCGTCGCTTCCCGCGTCAGAATGTACAGTTTCATCGCTTTTTGTCCAATCTTCGAAGGTCAAAATTGATGGGGATCCGTGTTCTTCGAGAAGGCCTGTAACGTCTCACGACTTGTTGCTCTGCCGGACTGCTCAAATGGGCCTCAAGGATGTGAATATCTGACGAAATCCTGCATCAGTCTAGACGTTCTCGAGGCTTTAAAGGCTAATGTGATCCTCTTCTTTGCTCTTCGAAAGACACTGGCAGTGTATTCCTATTCTCAAGAACAAGGGTTGGAGAGCCCACTTGAAATGTGAGCTATGCTCAGAATCGTCCAGCTGCGATGGGCCGTGTTGTGCTCGTGTTAGGCTTGTGTCGTTGGACTGGTCTAATGATGGGCACGGTCCGATCCTGACGTGAGGAAAGGGGGCTCAAAAGTTGTTTTTCTTCGGTAGTTATATAGAAATTTGTACCTCCTGTAGGCGTGAAAGATTGAGGGAGTCCAGGGAGCAGGATCAGAAGGCGGGAGAGCATAAGAGTGATCAAGGCGACTGTAGGAAGACTGTACTCTAGGAGTGTGTGATCAAAAAGGAAAAAGAAAGATATCCATCGATGCCGACTATCCACCGCCGCAAGGCAAAAAAGCGGTAGGTACATCACATGCTAAGACAAGGCAAGAGATTTAGTGGTACCCGAGCTGCTCCAAGAGTTTTGTCGCTCGCTACTTCTTGGGCGAAAATCAATACCAATAGAGGGATTTACGATGGAATAGAGAGGAACAGATGTGTATTTGGAGCATGGTTCTACATTTGCCTCTATTTTATTTACCTATGATTCTACGTTTTGTGGTGTTTTTATCTACTCTTATCTACTTGAAGTTTCTAAAGAGCCGTTTCTGTGTCCACTTTGGATTCGCCATTCCCGAGGATAGGAGTAGATGAAAGCAGGAGAGAAGATGTTTCACACCTTTATCATTCTATTTCACATTGTTTGCGAAGAAACCGTGTGGACCAAGCGTCTCTGCTCCACCAGTAGTTCCCCTATTTTACTATACCAGGTGTCGGAGTTCGTCCTTTGCGCTCACGAACCAGCATCTGTCTTCTTCGCAAGCTCTACCAGAGCTTATCAACCGGTGAAAACTCTGACGCTTTCTGTCTTGAATCAAGGCTGACTTCTGTCCTGGTTGGAATCGCCGTGACGCTGTTTTTGGGTGTGTTCGTACGAGCTGAGTGGTAGAGGCGGGACTGGTGCTGATAAGAGTCAGGCCGAGCCGTTATCTGCTTCTGCGACCTTCAGAGCGAATATAAACTGTTTCCTCTCTGCATGACCTCGTTGAACATATCTCGGCGGTGTTTTTACTTATCCGGTTTGGGGAATCATGGTCGTTAGCATCCACGGGGGCAAAATCCATTTTTGCAATCGAGGCCGGCTCAAGGCTAACAACACCGACTGCTCACATGCAGATAAAAGGGAGAAAGACTGACAAAAGCTTTCCCGGACCCGGCAAACCCCCATAAAGTGCTATATAGACCCTGATCATGAGTGATGCGGCATGTTATACCCATCGGTGATTATGGGAAAGTATATCAATGCTGACGCCACTGCTAATGTATCTTCGGATGGTTCTTGCAAATTTGTACTCCAGAAGTACCGTATACGTTGCTATTGTCCCCAATGCCGAGACACAGCAGAATGTTGCATGTTGGATGGCCAGATGAATAGGTCGGTTATATAGACGGGTGGGGCTGGATGAACGATTGGTTGAACATCCATGAGATCAAATATGAGGGATTACTCAAGTTCATACGGCGAGGCATGCAAATAGACGTCTGACAAATAGGTATCAAGCCCATCGAGAGAATGTTCCAAAATTTCCTCCTGCCCTCCTGCCCTCCATGCCCAAAATTATGCTATTGAGTCTCCGCATGCTTCAGTACCAGGCTTTCTGTCGGCCTCCATTCACTTTGTCTCGTACTTACTTTCTTCCCTCTCTTCCTTCTATTTGTTGGTTTCTGAGGTATTGAGCCGCCCAAAACAATAACAATGTTGGCACATAATAGGGTTAGGAACACCGCGCGCCCAATACTTGGCCCGACGAATGGATGTAGGCCATTATCTCACAATAACATGCTCTCGCGCAGATCAACTATAGCTAATGGTGATTGATTCATGAAGCATCATATGTTTCTATGACTATTATCTTTGGAGGGGAGATAACCCAACCTTCTTCGTGGGGACTATCTAAGCTAACAACCTCCGAAACGATCGTCCGTCTCCAAATGCACCCTATCAGTTATCAGGTGGGATCAATTACCACGATTCTCACGATCAGGTTACACGCATGAAAATATATATGCCAGCACATCAAGCAGGAAGGAGGCGGCATCGTACGGATGATGGGAGAACAAGAAGCTCCCCAGGCTGGATTTTCTATTCAATAGAGTCGCACCTTCGTATTACAAACCACCGCCTACTTCAAGAACTGACCAGCCATGTTCATCAGCCCTGAGCTTCCACCACTGCTTCCTCCACTGGCCGCATCGAACTTGCTCTTCAAGAACAGCTTCAACGCATACTGTGCAGCCTGACTGACGACATCCTGCTTCGTCTCTCCAGAAGCCTAAACACGTGTTAGTCACTCACAAAGCTGATTTGAACCAGGCTGCATACCACATTGCCCTTCGACTTCTGCGTATCAAATAGCTTGACAGCCTCCGCCATCGCAAGTCCAATAAACGCATTCTGGTCCTTTCCGGCACCGCTCGACGACCCTGATCCTCCTGTGAATCTCTTCAATGCCTGAAGCGCAGCTGCCTGTCCAAGACTCCTGGAGTCCTTTTGTCCCCTTCCTCCATCCTCCTCATACAGATCCTTGTGGTTACGCACATATTCCCTCTCGTCGACCTCGTCCCTCTCCAAATCTTTCTCCTTCCCGCTTAAGAAGCCTAGCGCAATGGAAAACAACGAGCTATCGCCAGAGCTGGCATCTCTCTCTGCGTACTCCTTAGCTCCCGAGTAATCGCCTGAGGAACTGTATCCACCAGACCCCTGTGCGGGACGGTATTCACGCCCCGAGGCGTCGTAGCGATCGTCTTCGATGCGGGAGGAGACTGGACGGCCGCCGTGGCCGCCAAAGCCTGAACTCTCCTCGCCGTAGTAGGATTGGTTTTGACCGGCTGACTCGCGGGAGTAACCCCGTGTGTCGCGCGAAGAGTCTTCGTGGCGAGAGGGCGATTGCCGCCGGGCACCATGCGTGCTATATCCGATCTCTTCGCGGCTGCGCTCGTTTGTGTCGCGGGTGTAGCCTCCTTCGTACCGGCTGCCGCCGTAGCTGTCGTTATCGCGGCCGTAGGAGGAACTCTGGTGGGAGCCGTAACCTTCGCGCTCGTTCCGGCCAGATGAGCCGTAGCTGCCCTCGTTACGACCGGAGTGCTCTCTGTCTTCGTCTTGGTTGTCTCTTCCGAGAGCTTTGTCGACGACGGCGTCTTTGACTTTATGTAAAATACTGTCCATGATGTTGTGTATGGGGGGTTTGTGGTGATTCGGAGGGGTTTAATTGATGAGGTTGTGTTTGTTTGTGTGGTGATGATGGGAATGTGTGTTTAAGTAGACTGTAGAAAGCCTGTTCATATTTACGTCACTGGCCGACGTCATCTTGTGTATCCCCGCCCACACCTCTCGTTACCCCGCCATTAGGGGTCCATGGCGACACATTTTGCGTGCAGACGGGAACTTTTTTGAGGGGCGTGAGTGAATATCTGTTTTGTAGTGGGTATCCACACTCGCGCAATTGCTCGCTGGTTATTTTCTGTATAGAGTCCTCGGTGTTTAAGTGCTCGATACCAAGAGCTTAGTTACGTGACTTTTGACATCGCGCCGCAGAAGTAGCTTTATTGGTGGCGACCTGCAGCTGCACGATGGACAGGTGGAAAGACAGGGAATCTAGATCGAGTACGGTACGGCGAGCCTGTACTCTAGCGAGCAATCGCCAATGTTCGAGCGAGGGCACAATATCTTCGAGTGATTTTGTGTGACATCACTAGAAATTTAATTATTACAATATTGTAACTTGATATATTCTACCGTACTATCATCTCGTGTAGTGATATTTAAGTATATACTTCGTCCGCCCGATTCGTTTCCCCGATTCGTTTCCCCATTTCATTTTTATGCTTCGTTTTAATGGAACTTTAAAAGGCTTGGGATCTTGATTTTTTATTTATTTCATTATTTCCATATCAAGTAACCCAGCCTCGAAGATATTGTGCCCCTCGCTCAAACATTGGCGGTTGCTCGCTATAGGCTGCCGTACTTCCAAGAACCCGAGGTTTGAGGGCCCAGGGGTGAGGTAAGTACCCAGGGGAGAGTTCAAGTTACCGGCCATACAATATCAGTTAGCATCTATATCAAGACTTCTAGGGAGGCTCGACAACTGGCGGAACTTCGGAATTGCGCTGTGTAATTTGCGTTTTTCGAATACGATGGCGGTTTTGTTTGTTTGTAATCATACAGCATTCGGCCACTACGATTGTGTTCTAGCCCGCCGGGCAACTGTGCAGTGATTTTGGTCGATGACTGCGGGCGGGTGCGGCATTTAGGAGCTGGGCGGATAAGAATAGTACTTGCCAAGTAAACAAATGTAACATGGGGGAACTTTCGTGTGAGAGTGCGGATAAGTGGAGACGACGATTCCGAGACCGGCGGGGAAAGGCGGCCGGATATTTCACGTGAAAACCCGTCCGGGTGCCTTTACCTAGAATGATTATTGGTCTATCGCATCTTGTTAGAGCCAGAAAGGTAGTAGCATTTTTAACGTTTTAACCAATAACAGCTCCCCCGCTCAAACGTTCTTAGTAGACAGCGTGGTCACTTTTTCATATTTACGAGCAAGATCTGCAAAACTCCAGTATCATTAAATTTACAAGCCCTTAACGAGATAGGCTACAATTCAAACTAAAGACACTAACTATATGCATGGTATGAAATATGAATGTAACAAACCCAACCTTTCAATAACTAGACCGTCCACCGTACCTAGAACTCTCCTCTTCATCATCATTGTTGCGCGAAGACCCGTACCCCGAGCTACGAGTGTTTGACTCATCGCCGTCGACGTTGCGCGAGGAACCGTAGGTGGTCTTAGAAGACCCAAATCCAGAGCTACGTGTGTTTGAGTCCTCATCGTCTCGAGAGCTTCCGTAGGTGTTAGAAGATCCGTATCCAGAGCTACGAGCGTTTGAGCCTTCATCATCTCGAGAGCTTTTATAGGTGTTGGAGGATCCGTAGCCAGAGCTGCGGGTATTTGACTCTTCGTCGTCGTTGTGCGAAGAACCGTAAGTAGTAGATTTGGAGGACCCGTATCCAGAGCTGCGAGTAGTCGAGTCCTCATCTTCGTCGTTGTTCTTCTTGGAGGGTTCGTAGGTAGTCTTCACGGATCCGTATCCTGACCCACGAGTAGTTGAGTCCTCATCTTCGTCGTCGTTCTTCTTGGAGGATCCGTAAGTGTTGGTGCTACGGCCGTAGGTGTTTGAGTTCTCATGGTCGTCGTTACCACGGCGGCCATAGCTAGGGTTGCGAGTGGTGGAGTCTTCGTCATCGTCGTTGTTGTTGCTGCGGCGAGTTGTGGATGAGCCATAGGTGCTGGTGTGTGAATCATCCGCGTCGCGGGAGGAGCCATAGGTGTTGGTCTCATCATCATTGTCATGTCCGTACGAGGAAGTGTTACGGCTGGAACTGCCGTAGGAATCATTGTCGTAGTTGCTCATGATTGCGAGTGAACTTGGATGAAGAAAGTAAACTTGTAAAGTGGGATATTCGAGGAAATATGTGCTTCAATTGATCTTGTCAGCTGCTATTTCTTTCAAAATGCGAAATATATGGCCCAGTTAAGTACTCTACATTACAAGCTGCTCTCAACTCGCGTTGATACAGCGTCATATCATCTCCAATGGGCCAAGATCCAATCCACCAAAAACGTGCGCCATCTCGCCACACGCGGGCACTCGCAAGCCGATCTAGATCGATGATGTGATGATAGTTGGGATCGCCCCGCTTTTTCGCAGGTTGATGGCGAGCGTCTAGACTTCTTGGTGATACTTGGAAGCCCTCTAGTTTACTTAGTAGTCATGGCACGGGAAACGCCGATATATACCTAGCTGATCCCACTAGTTCTGGTGCGGAGGCGCAGTTAAACGTTCGGCTGTGGAGGCGACGGTTTCCGAGCAGCTAATTGTTAGTATAGTTGTTAACTAGTATCTCACCCAGGAAGAAGCTGGCCCGCTGACAATTGCAATGAATCGGGCCATGTTTGCTGAGAAAGAGCACAATTAAAGCAACTCTAAATTATCTGGTTACACAGAATCGGGGCACTCGATGTCCGAATCACTCTCTTAGAAAGTTTAGCATTCGGCGTGAGAAACAAGATGTGAACTGGAATACCTAAGTTGCCCTGGTAGTGATGATGCTCCGTGTTGCGTTTAAGCTCCTCACTTCCATATCTTGTAACGGCCGCTGCAGACGAGGAATGATCTATTGCCACCTGGCTGATCATGACTGCTAACCCGTGCCCGTAACTAGACGCCTTTAGCCGCTTCAGAAGGGCCAAGAACACCCCTGGAGCTAGCCAAACGAGTGAAAGAAGAGCAGTAGGTTTTGAAAGGCGACACTGGTTGGTCCGGAGTTGCGGATGGGGATTATCTGTTCGTACAAAGACCACTGTTAAGTAGAGTATGTGGAATTCAGCGATTCAACTTAATGCTTCTCACCATTGCCAATTTATGGCGTCCGCGGATCGAACAATTGTTGCTCTCGGGTTAATGCAAACACCAGTGCTCCGAGGTCGGCTACCAAATACCCAAATCTGAGGCAAGGGATTCCACCTAGGAAGTTTCTCTTGGCCACGAGCCACACTCCAAATGCATATCATAACTTATGCGTTGCATCATCACCCCTATTCCAGTACTACTCCACGGCAAAATTCCGTCCCGAGAACGATGTCAATCCAAGTCAATCCTTTGACTCCGTGCAGTCGCTGGCCTAATTATAATGGTGCTAAACCCGTGAAGAATTCAGTTTACCACTGTTTATCTTTTGTTTGTTCATCAATAGGTAATGGTTGGTCTACCTAGTACCCTTTGTAGTATGATGGAAGTGAAATATCATGTTGATGCAGCCTGTAGCTGGAGATGCTTTCGTTTCGTTGCTTGTAAGCTTACGTTCACTCCTGTCTGCCGATTGAGAGATATGGAAGTCAGTGGGCGGCTGGTTTACTCTGCCGGTGAGCTCTACATACTCTCTATGATACGAGTACAGCTAAAAGGAGGGGTTTAAGCCACGCTCTGCAAACCCTAGCCCAACCTAACGTGCATCCATGAAGCAGCGCCGGACTGCACCGTATGGTTGCGTATTGCAAGTAATCGCGTTCAAATTTGTGCTACTAGCTCTATGGTGGCCCATATGACAAATTGTATTCTAACTATACGTTTCACTGGAATGATATGATCTCTGAGAATGGCTTACCTACGCACTCACTGAGATGTGAGATTTGTGAAGTAAAATACTATGGCAAGAAGTGGTGATCTATTTGTACTAGCGGCATTTATAAATATTAACTTCTCATGAGAATTTCCTGATGAAGACGACGAATCATAGGAAGTGATTACTATTATAATGAAATTCACAAACGTCAAGCTGTAGTGAACAATTCCTTTACGCAAAAGATGACTAATGGTGCATAGTGAAAGAGGTGAAGTTAATCTGGTAGGTAATTCCGTTGTGTAATTGAGGGCTAATGGAAAATGCAGAGAGATATAAGTTCTATTCATACAAAGTCACAGTGCTGAGAAATTCCTTCATGTAATTGATGGCCAATGGAAAATAGTGAAAGATTTGAAGGGATTTGAAGAAAACTCATGTTATTCCCTGTGCACTCACGGAAATAGAAATCTACCTACAGTGTGCTTACAGTGCCTTGATGGCTACCACAGTCATACTCTGGAGTATCTCCGTTTGTCCTCCTATCTTTTCGAAGCACCGGAATAGGATGATAATTGCAGGTGGGCAATTGTCCATATAGCAAATGTGTGGTCACAATCTTCCATGTGGCGATAGTTCACATACTGTCAGAGCACCACCGCAACAGTCGCCAACTCGGAGACTTCAGGAGGGAGTACATGAATCAGAATAGAGTCCCCTGTTCCCTCATACTCACAGTGATGACCAGGTCGACGATGCGGCCTGAATCCCCGCCATCTCATTTCGAAAGGAAGGCCTTACTGTAAGACAAGAAAATGGGGGGGAAATAGAGAAGAGAAGGTTGAGTAGAGAGATACAATATGTCATACAAAGGGGTTCGCTTGCCCGCGTCGCCCGCGTCCACTCCGTCAATTACCGCACATCGAGGAATGGAGGAGCCTCATCGAATGAAGGGAGACGTTGAACGGAGGATGTAGGCAAACGGATGGAGGCGTCGCACGGAGGGAGGATATCATCGAACGGAGTTTCCGGGCTGAATGGAAACAGTCAGTTAACTCAAACTGGAACTAGGAGGAAGAGTTCATACCATATTCATTCACCGCGACCACCGCATCCACTGCGCCCACTGTGTATGTGCACCTTGTCAATCACCGGCGTCGTTCGGAGGGAGCGTCGTCCGGGGAGACAAGAGCATCGAACGGAAGGATGATATCATTGAACGGAGGGAGCATTGGAGTAGGGAGGATATCGTCGAACGAGTGTCGGGAAAGTTCACACCAAATCTACTGCGTACATCCACTGCGTCCTTCGCATCCATTGTAGTACCCCTTCGTCCCACTCGTGCACTGGATTGATTGCAGTACTGTGTCGATCATAGCTGCCGTACAGACGGAGAAGAGTGTCGGACGCATCGGAGGATATCGTCGGGTGGAGGATATTGTCGTTGGATATCGTCGAAGGATATCGTCGCGTAGCGAATAACGTTGAGCGAATGTTCCCGAGCTAGGGTGGAGGTCAATTACTATAACTAGGAGCTGGGAGCTAGGAGCTAGGAGCTGGATGCGTACCGGAGTTGACGAAAAGTTACATACGGGACGAGACAGAGTTGGAGGTAGAGCTGGGGACGGTGCAGGAGTCCAGCGAAGAAAGACTATGGAAGAGTACGGCAAGGAGAGTTGAGTGCGAGATTCGGCATTCAGGCTAATCTCAAGCAATACGGTACAGCATCTTAGAGCTTCCAGAAATGTGCCAAGTTTGCTAGCGCTAGGGCAGTAGCGCCAGCGTACTTGCACTGTTGCACCTCCGACAACACACCACACCACCTTTTAGTTTTGCCAAGACCGATTTTACCCAATCAAGTTTGACATCACGAGAAAATTTTTGCTTCGGTTTTCAGTTGAACGAACTTCAACTGCTTAGAAGCAGACCACGATGAGCCTCTTCGGAGCAGCAAAGAAGACATCTACCTTCCAGAAGGCCAAGGAAAGAATGGAGAGGATGATGCAAGAGATTAGCGGACCAGAACATTCGGTTTCGGTTCCGGACGGAGAGAGCGTTTCCAGCGGAATTGGAGCGCAGATGATCATTGCCAGGGACCTCCAGAGGGACCCGGATGGAACAGCTACGACTTCTGAGATCGCTCGGGAGGAGTTGGGTGAATACCTGGGGCAGGAACAACCGGCGGCAGTTACTGTGACCAGAGAAATTTTCAATCAGGGAGTTAGGATTCACAATGCCGAGCAGAGGGCAGCGGGACATCCGAGCCAGGTTATGGAACTGGTTTTACCACAAACGGCGCCATGCGATGAGGTTGGTATTAGGAAGTCACAGCAATACGACGTCCATATCATTACGAGTGACGATTCTTCATTGTCACCACCACCGACTACGGTTACGACTACGGATTACGGAGGAAGCGATATCTCCTTTCCGAAGCAGACTCAATTACTGGTGCAGAGGGTTTCGACTCCTTGTCTGATGACGAGTTACGGAGGCAGCATTTTAGCTATGCCACCCAGTGCGCTCACCATGGACCCTTTTTCGACTCCTAGGGCGAGCACTGGAATTATCGCGCAGAGGCATATTCAGTCGGAGGAAAATACCAGCCAGCATGCCGAAGAAGAGGGGGGAATGGAGGAGACTCGGAAAGTCTATACACCCATTCCGAGAAAATTCGAAATTAGCGATGACAGCGAGGTCAGCGATGAGGGGATGACAGAGGTGGAGTGGAGGAATGAGGAACCTTACATGACGCCAACGAAGAAGGGAAAAAAGCGCAATAAGGGGAAGGGAGTTAGGAGGCCGGTAACGCCCGAACGACCAATCCCGAATATGCCGCAGACACCAAGCAGGAGAAAGTTGGAGGCTGATTGGGCCAAGCCTGCAGAGGAGTTGACAAATAGGAGTGAACCAGTTAATCTGGAGGCCTTTATTGGTGAGTATCTTCGGAACACTAATGGGTTGAGGGATTTTATGGTTGGAAGAGAAGAGTACGATACGAAGTATGTGGAGTGGTGTGGTGAACAGACGCATCATATCGCAGCAAGACAGAACCATACTGACGCGGCGGTGACGAGCGCGAGAAAAATCAGCATGGAAATTAAAGAACAGGTGGAGCGGAGTCGGGAGTATGACGAGGCTAGGGCGGAAAAGCTTGACGAGAGATTAAGCAAGATTGAGAAAAAATTGGCTAAGATCGCACCGGTGAATATGGCCAGGACAATTGAAAATGCAATGAGTGATTGCATGGGAAAATTGGTGGATCAATTAACCGAGAGGGTGGTTAAGAGATTTGAGGATATGGCTGAGGAAAGCCGAAAGAAGGATGAAATCCGAAGGGGGAAACAGGTAGAAGCCACCCCTGAGGAGAAAGATATGAGCGATATTGAATTTGAGCCGGGAGCAGTTTTTTCAGAGGAAGAAAATAGGAAGGTGGAAAGGGCGATCCGGGCTGAAATGGAGGTGGATGAGCCAGCGTTGGAGCGATCCAAGCATGCGCCGGTGATTGCACCCGGAGGAGTTAGTCAGGAGTTTCCGCGTCTGGAGGTGGGACAGGTTATGATTCTGAAGAAGAAGCCGGTGGTGCCAGCGGTGCCACAACAAAAGAAGAAGGAGGTGAAAAAACCGGAGGTAGAGGAGGTACCAAAGGGACCAAAGGCTGGGACTAAGAAGCCGGAGGTTAAGAAGCCGACCGAAAAGAAGCCGGAAGGAAAGAAACCGGAAGAAAAGAAGAAGGAGATGTGGGCGCAGCGAGCAGCGGCACCAGCACCACCGAAGAAACAACCCGAACAACAACAGCAGCAGCAACGTCAAGGGGAAAATAAGAAGAAGGGGGATGGCTTCACTGAGGTGAAGAGGCAGCAACAGAGGAAAGAGGGGTTGAGGCCAGTCCCCCCAGGACAGAATTCGATGGAGAAAAGGAAAGTTACGTTTAAGAGAGATAACGGACTCCCACTTTCTCAGAAGAATGATTTGGACATTTCGTCAGAGGTGAATAGAGCACTTTTCGAGGCAAAAGTCCCACATTTTGTGCGCATCCAAGGTGTTACGAAGAACACATGAGGATGCTTGACAACAATTACGACCCCTGGAGCAACTGCCGAGATGCTGATTAGGTACAGGGAAATTGTGATTAAGGCGGCGAGAAAGGTGGACGCAGGAATTGTGGACATCGAGACGAATGAACTCTGGGAAAGAGTGAAAATGCATGGTGTTAACTTCGATAGATATTTGGGGAAGAAGACGGGAGGAGGGCTGGAGAAGTTGAGACAGGAGTTACAGGCTGAGAACGAGGGGGTGGTGTTGCCCCTCGCTATTAGTTGGATTGGAGGACCAAAGGATGTGCAGAAGAAGAAGACGGAGGGGAAGAAAGCATCGTCGGTCGTATTTGCGGTCAAGGGAAGTAAAATTGCCGAGAAAGTTTTGAAAGGAGGGTTGAGAGCAGCGGGGGTAAAGTATGATGTGGAGAGGTTTATGACCGCTGGACCCGATTCCTTTTGTGGAGTCTGCAGCAGATGGGGACATGTTGAGGCGAAATGTGGGTCTTTGAAGATGCCGGCTTGTATGTTGTGTGCGGGAAGGCATTTGACGAAGGATCATAAGTGCAACGTGGTAGGTTGCAAGGCTAATGCAGGACAGAACTGCACCCATAATGTTGACAAGTGCGTTAACTGCAAGGGAAATCATATCGCAAAGGCCAATGTTTGTGTTAAGAAACAGGAAGCTATTAAGATTGCGAGGGAAGAAAGGCGAACCTGAAAGGAGAGAGAGGGGGAACGCCGAAATGTGGTAACAGATCAGCAGAAGAAACTGGATCAAGTTGAGGACGGGGGACCTTCCACAGCAGAAGCCGAGAAGAAAGCCAATAATGATGATGAGCCAAAAGATAAGGAGCCGGAAGTCCAAGTTGTTTCGACACAGGCGACAACCGAGTCAAACTCCGATGCAGGGATGTCAGAAACCCCCATGAAGCAATGGTGAAGTGCATAATGCATAATTGTAGGAGGGGGTATGATGCGACGATGATAGCATTGGAAAAGGGAATTGTTTGGGGGGCTGATGTTGTGATGATGCAAGAAGTAGTGGTGGAGAAAGAGGGATACAACATTAGTCACCCAGGATATAGATTGGTCAGGGGAGGAAGAACTATGACCGCGATAAGAAAAGATACGCACCTGGAATTTTCGGAAGTGGATAGGGGGGGAGACGGAGATGTACAGGTGTTTGATATAAAATATCCCTCGGGGAGAGAAATGAGATTGGTGAATGTGTATGATCAGCTGAGGCAGGTGGAGGGGGTGAGAAGCCAAGGCAGACCGGCGCAGACAGCAAGATGGGGAGAGATTATGGGGCGGAACAAGATCCTGTTAGGAGGAGATTGGAATGCTCACAGTGATAGATGGGATCCGGAATGCCCACCAAAAAGAGATGAAGTCTTTCTAACGAATCTTATGGATGAGTATGAATTGACGGATGTTACCGATGGGGAAGCAACCCATACGAGCATGAGAAACAGCGAAATTTCAAGTTCGCTAATAGATTTCTTCATAACGAAAGCCAGGTTGGCCGACAATTTGGAGATAGCTACGGATTGGGAAACTACTTCGGATTATGTGATTGTGTGTGCCCACCTAAGATGGGACGAAGGGGAAGGAGTTAAAGTATCGAGAAAGGTTACAGGATGGGATATTGATGGGCTCAAGTCAGAGGAGGAAAAAGAAAATTATGAAAAAGCACAAAAAGATTAGAAGGACAAGAGGTCAAAGAGACCCGTTTTGACCGAAGAAAGCAGCGAAGAAGAGTTACAAAAGGAAGCTGAGTGGATACAGCGAAATTTTGTTAATCATCTTAATAGGTGCTGCAAAAAAGTTAAAGTTTGCGTGAGATCCAAAAGGTGGTGGAACGAGGAGATCGCAGAAAATAGAAGGATTTTGGGCTCGTTAAAGAAGGCCAGAAGAAGGGGGGAAGCGACGCAGCAACAAGTTAAGAAGCAGCACAGCAACGTCCGAAGAATAATCCGACAATCGAAAACGAAGATGTGGCAAGAGTTTTTGTCTTCGGCCACGAGAGATCAGATATGGCAGGCTCTGAGGTATACAAAACCGGGGGGTCAGCAAACGACGAAAGCATTGAAATCCAGGGAGGGAGTAGTGGCGGAATCCTGGGAGGACAAAGCAGAGTTGATAAAAGAAGAAGCATTTCCGAAACCTTTGAAGGGTGTGGAGAGAAAGGCCCAAGAAGAGGGAGGAGGAATGTGGAAGAAAATTACTGATGAGGACATCCGATTGGCTCTGTTCGATCAATCAGTTAAGAAGGCTCCGGGTCCAGATAGACTGGGGTTTAAGGCGATTAGGTTATTGTGGGAGTGGGATGCTCCAAGAATAGTTGCGATTGTGAAGATGACATTTAGGTTAGGAATACACCCACGAGTTTGGAAGGAAGCGAAGGGGGTGGTTATACCGAAGCCGAATAAGCCAGATTACGGAGTTGGCAAAGCATATAGGGTGATTACGTTGTTAAATTGTCTGGGAAAAGTAGTCGAGAAGGTAGCAGGAAACGCAATAGCAGAGGAGTGTGAGTGAAGGCAGTAACTTCACGACGGGCAATTTGGATGCAGAAAGAGAAGGTCAGCAATAGATGCGGTTGGAAGGTTGATAAAGAGAGTTGAAGAAGCGTGGGGGAGGGGGAATACCGCGGCGGTGCTGTTGATGGATGTTAAGGGAGCCTTTCCACATGTGGCAAAGGGGAATTTGATAAAAAGAATGGAAGAAATGGGGTTTGAAG